>ULWW01027572.1_pt1 | contig 10851 bp, 9 predicted proteins | sample 1960741 | NCBI WGS metagenome assembly ULWW01 (sample SAMEA4835823, study PRJEB28245) | human gut metagenome | biome: gut microbiome; material: fecal sample | place: Denmark | collected 2008
GCCAGAAGGACTCCCATAATAATGGATGTTACTGTAAGTTCAGGGGTAACTTTTTCTGGCGCAATATACGGCTTAAACTCTTGTTTTTCGTTCAATGTTATTCTCCTTTCCCCTTAATAGTAAAGTATCTTCAATATTATATCTTATTTTCTCATTATTGGCAACTATTTATGCTTTCCGCCAGTTCCACATCAGCCAAATGTATTTAATTTGATGCACGCGCATGTGTTCTTAAGCATTCTGCTTTTTCTTAAGAGAATCGTAAGTTTTTGCACAGATAATGAATGAAAGGGCTGTCAAGCCCAGCACGATCAGGGTTCCGGCAACAAGCCGGTTCACAAAAAATTCCATGCACTCCAGACGATGCAACATGTCGCTATACACATAGGTCAGATAAATATTGGCAACTACCGGATACGTTCCCATATGAACCATCGGTGCCGCGCATCTGGTTCTCCGCACAAAATCCACCACCAGAATAACCAAATTGATCACGAACACAACAATCAGCCGTCCCTCCAGATACCATCCGACCGAAGATGGCTGCATATGAAAAGGCATCTGCCCTCGGCTGACCATTATGGTGTTGATAAACATTCCGGCAATCATATAGATACCGGTTACAATACTGATCGTGATGATCCATTTTCTAAAACGATCGAATTCCACAACTTTCGTTCGATGATCCATGATACATTTTGCTGCCAATAGTATCAGTACAACGGCAAGTTCCACATAAGTCATGCTGTCTATTGCATTTCCTCGAAAAGCAAGGCCACCTTTAAAAAGCAGATAACACAGTATCACAATCGCGACTCCATTCTCGACAAGCTTGCGCATTTTTTCCTTGCCCTGCATCTTGGCAACACGCACAACTTCTGTGATTGCAGTATCCTGATCACTGTCTTTTGTTCCCGTGATAATATCCTGAATCCGCAGCTCAAGCATCTGTGCCACTGGCTCGATCACACCAATATCCGGAAACGTCTCACCATTCTCCCATCTGGATATTGCTTTATTCGATACGCCGATCATATCGCCAAGTTCACCCTGTGTGTACCCCTTGTCGATCCGCGCCTGCCTTATCATCTTTCCGGTTTTCTCTTTGTTCATAAGGTTCGCCCCTTCCCTGCTTTTGATGAATCCATCATACTTTGCGTAGGGGCAAAACACAATCCACTGTGATGAGAACCCTACAAATTCAACGAATTCTACTTTGCGCCAAATTCCCAAAAAGCTCCCGGGATTATTCCCGGAAGCTTTTCATAATATCCTCAAAAATCACCATCACAACATTGCCCATCTCGTTTGCTTTTTCCACGCAGCCCTGTGTAAAGCCTTTTTTTGCAAATAAGTAGAGTACCGTTTTGGAATAATGAAATAACTGACTTCGCTCAACCAGTTTATCCAATACCCCTGCATCGATATTCTCGTTCGTCCACTTGCATTCACCGAATAGCGCTGTTGTCTTATCCTGCTCACCCATAATATCGATTTCCGTCTGGCTTCTTGTCTTAGGATCCGTTCCCCACCAGCGTCCAAGGTCCGCAAAGAGAACCTGCGACTTGCCATCTAACAACAGTTTCCACAGATATTGCATACAGATATCCTCAAAAACTTTACCCATATAGTCCGACAAATGCGGTGCGATCCTCTGATAAGCCAGATCTGCCGCACCTCGACTGATGATAGAATTGTTATCCGGAATAAACCGGTACCAGAAGCGAAACATATGATCCGCTATCACATAAAGCGACTTGCGGGATTCTTTCTCCCCATACGGAGTCTCTTTTCGAACAATGCCTAATCCGATCAGATTCTTCAGGTATCTCGTACAAACGCTGGTTTCCTCCCCTACCTTTGTCGAAATTTCTGCCATATGTGAAGCCCCGGATGCAACCGCTGTTATGATTGCATTGTATAAAGCCGGCTCTCTCACTTCCTGTTTTAACAGATTTTCCGGTTCTTCATAGATCGAGGAGGATGGATTTAGGAACGTGTTTTTAATATTTTCTTCCACACTGATCCGGTCATCCATTTGCAACAGATATTGCGGCGTTCCACCCACGATTCCATATATTAAGGCCATATCTTCCGGCGAAAACTTCTGAAAATATGCACAAGACTCCTCAAAATCGAACGGAAGAATCTTCATCTGCGCTGTTCTTCTTCCGTACAGCGGCGCTTTATAAGCCAAAACATGATCTTCCATATAGGACATAGAAGATCCACATAAGATCAACATCAATTTCGATGTATCTTTATATTTATCAATAAGCATCTGCAGCGTCGAAGCAAAGCTTTTGGATGATCTGGCAATATACGGATACTCATCGATTGCCAGAATCAGTTTCTCATTCTGCGCGAGTTCAAACACATATTCCAAAGCCACCTGCAATGATAAAAAGGAAGTCTGCATAATATTGCCGGAACTGTACTCCATAATACTTTGGCTGAAATTCTCCAGATTCTGTTTTTCGTTACTCTCGACTCCCATGAAATAGATTGCCTTTTTCCCATGGATAAATTCGCTGATCAAAGCCGTCTTTCCAACACGACGTCTTCCATATAACACCGCAAATTCAAACTTATCAGAATCATATAACTTATTTAGCGTATCCAATTCCTGCGTTCTTCCGATAAACATGCCGTTTTCCTCCCTGCATCATTATCATTTCCCACTTTCTGAACCTATTATACCACTATCTTGCAATTTAGTAAACTATAGTTTAGTAATTTATAGTTTACTAAATTGTATGTTACTAAATTGCACTTAACTAAATCTACCACGCATAAAAAAAGCAGATCCGCACATGCAGGCATGCAGAATCTACTTTTCTTATAATCATTCTTAATGTTCCAGATTTGCGAACTTGGTGTACTCCGGCAACCATGCAAGATTGACGGTTCCGATCGGACCGTTACGCTGCTTAGCAATAATGATTTCGGAGATTCCCTTGAGTTCGGTATCCTTGTTGTAGTAATCGTCACGATAGATAAACATTACCACATCGGCATCCTGCTCGATGGCTCCGGACTCTCGAAGGTCGGAAAGCATCGGTCTGTGATCCGGTCGCTGCTCCACGGCTCGGGACAGCTGGGACAAAGCTACAACCGGTACATTTAATTCTCTGGCCAGAGCTTTCAACGAACGGGAGATATCCGAAATCTCCTGCTGACGGCTGTCCGTACTTCTTCCCGATCCGGACATCAACTGTAAGTAGTCGATAATGATCAGCTTTAAATCATGCTCCAGCTTGTATTTTCTGCATTTACTACGCATCTCAGAGATACTGATACCCGGCGTATCATCAATGATCAATTCTGAATCACCAATGATTCCGGCGCCTTCTACCAGTTTTTCCCAGTCTGCGTCCGACAGATTACCGGTACGGAGCGCCTGGGCATCGACACGCGACTCAAGGGAGAACAGTCGGTTTACCAGCTGTTCTTTTGACATTTCCAGTGAGAATATTGCAGTACACATATTCTTGTGAAAAGCGACATATTGCGCAATATTGAGGACGAACGCCGTCTTACCCATAGAAGGACGGGCTGCCACAAGAATCAGGTCGGAAGGCTGCAGACCCGCGGTACGGTAATCCAGATCGATAAACCCGGTCGGAATACCGGTTACGGTTCCGGACTGCTGCGATGCTTTCTCAATCTTTTCCAATGCATTCATCACGACCTGACGAATCGGCACATACTCTCCACCGGTCCGGCTGGAAAGAAGCGCGAAAATGTCATGCTCCGTCTTGTCCATAACACTCTCTAATGATTCTTTTCCTGCATAGCATTCATTCTCGATATCTTCCATGACACGAATCAGTTTCCGCTTCATAGAAGTCTCTTTTACGATGTTACAATAATATTTGATATTCGCAGATGTCGGCACTGCACGAACAAGTTCGCCGACAAACTCCAGACTGGAAATCTCTTTCGGAACATCTTTTTCTTTCAGTTTATTCTGCAAGGTCACCAGATCCACCGGCTGGCCTTCACTGTACAATTCGATCATAGCGTCAAAAAGAATGCCATACTGCTGGTGATAGAAATCCTCCTTCAGGAGAATTTCCATCGCCGTAACTATGGCATCCTTATCCATGATCATCGATCCTACGACCGACTGCTCTGCTTCCAGACTGTTTGGCATAATCCGCTTGATCAATGTCTCTTCCAAGCGTATACCTCCTTATCCCTCAACCACCTGAACGGTTAACTTTGCGGTTACCTTTGGGTGCAGCTTTACCGGAACTTCATAAGTTCCAAGTGCCTTGATTGCTTCCGGCAACTGCATCTTCTTTTTATCCAGATCAAGACCTGTCTGTGCTTTTGTCTCCTGCGCGATTTCTTTCGTGGAAACAGAACCGAAGATTCTTCCGCCTTCGCCGGATTTGATCTTGATTACAACTTTCTGCTGCTCTACAACTTTTGCAAGTTCTTTGGCATTCTCCAGATTCTCAGCTGCGACTTTGTCTGCATGCTGATTCTGAAGCTTTAAGTCATTGAGGTTCTTGCTTGTAGCTTCTACACCCAGTTTTTTTGGCAGGATTGCGTTACGTGCGTAACCATCGCTTACATTAACAATCTCACCTTTTTTTCCTAATGATTTCACATCTTCTAATAAAATGATTTTCATTCTTGTATGTCTCCTTCTTTCAGCATTTCATCCAGTGTATCCATGATCGCATGTTTTGCCTGAACAATGGTACAATCCTTCAGCTGTGCGCCTGCCACATTTAAATGGCCACCGCCACCAAGACGTTCCATGATCAGCTGTACATTAATCTCATCAATAGAACGGGAACTGATATAGATTTTTCCATTGTATTCGGTCAATACAAAGGATGCTTTGATTCCAATAATATTAAGTAATTCGTTTGCTGCCTGCGCACCAACGATCGTCGGACTCTCGACATTTTCGCTTGGGCAGACAGAGATTGCAAACGCACCGCGGTATACTTCTGCGTGGCGGACAGCTTCTGCTCTGGCTTTGTAGCAGGCCATATCATTACGCAGCATCTTACGCACACGGGTAACTTCCGCACCGGAACGCTTCAGATAAGCTGCTGCCTCAAACGTACGCACACCGGTCTTTGTCATGAAGTTGTTGGTATCGATAAGGATACCTGCATAAATACAGTCCGCTTCCGCTGCGGAAAGCTTGAATCCATCCTGAAAATACTGCAATACTTCCGCAACCATCTCACAGGCTGAGGATGCATATGGCTCGATATAGGACAATACCGGATTCTCAATTACTTCACTGTTCTGTCTGTGGTGATCGAACACGACAATCGTATCTGTCTTTTTCAAAAGTTCCGGACACTCTGTATAACTCGGCCGGTTCGTATCAACTACCATCACAAGCGTATTACGGCTTACCATTTCAAGGGCAATTTCGCTCGTGATAAACATATCCTCCGGATATCCCTTATCTACAGAAAAGCATTCCATCAATGGCCGAATGGATGATGTCGGATCGTTGATTACAATCTGCGCTTTCTTTCCAAGTACTTTTGCAGCACAGAAAATACCGATTCCGGCACCCAGAGAATCTACATCCGTCAGACTGTGTCCCATAATAATAACATTCTCTCGGCTCTCGATGATTTCATGCAACGCGTGCGCCTTGACTCTTGCCTTTACACGGGTGTTTCGTTCCACCTGCTTTGCTTTACCGCCAAAGTAAGCAATGTCTTCACCGTCTTTTACAACGACCTGGTCGCCCCCTCGTCCCAAAGCCAGATCAATAGCGGCACGAGCATGCTCATAACTTGCATTATAAGAAGAACCCTTGATTCCAATACCAATACTCAGTGTCACCGCCATCTCGTTACCGACTTTAACTGTCTTGACATCTTCCAGAATACTGAACTTGTCGTCCATCATCGGTTTGAGATATTTGTACTTAAATACGACAAAATATTTGTCTTTTTCAATTTTACGTACCAACGCATCCATCTTTGCAAAATACTGGTTTACCTTTCTGTCTACCAGTGCAATCAAAAGAGAACGTTTTACGTCTTCAATACTATCAAGCGCCTCATCATAGTTGTCAATGTATACAAGTCCTGCAACTTGTTTCTGTTCCTGATTTTCCTGCTTATAATGACTGAGTTCAGTCTCGTCAAACAGATACAGCGCCGTAAGGAATTCCTCGGAATTATCTACTTCAATCGCTTTACTCTGTTCCATGATATCATCAAAGTAAATACGGTTGAGTGAGATTCTGAAAATCCGTTCCTTCATGGTAACCTGTACATTCTTTGTTCCCTCATTCTTTTGCAGAAATTCCCGTGTAATCGTGGAAAAAAGCGTCGTGATCGATTTATGATACTCCCTGCTTACCCCTGTCAATTCCGAAAACTGCTCGTTCACCCAAAGAATCTTGCCTGTATAGTCCAACAGGGCATACGGTATCTCAAACTCATTGAGTAACCGCTTCTGTACCGTGGCATACTGTGTGGCGAAGTTAATGATCTCATTGGTCAGATGTGGCTTATTATAATAGTACAGACTGATCTCCACTGTGAAATAAATCACAATAAATCCAGACACTACAATACCTGTGGCAACGTCATAGAAATAAAGCCCTATATCCGCCAATATCAACGGAAGCGTCAACAAAAGCGGCCAACACAAATACGACCTTAGCTTTCCTTTAAATCGAATTTTTGATTTCATTTTGCTCTCCTGTTCTTTGCAGCTAAAGGCTGCGCAATCCATCGGAATAAAATGCGATATTTGTTTTCTAGTATACCATTTTCAGTCACGTAAGTAAATAAAAAAGAACTGTCCCGCACTCTTCCAGATGCGAAACAGTTCTCATTAATACATAAATCTTATTTTTCTTTTGCAACTTCTACGATAGACTTGCTCAGACCAGCGATTCCCTGAATTTCTGATGGAATGATGATCTTGGTTGCCTGACCATCTGCTGCCTTGGCAAATGCCTCCAGACTCTTAAGCTGAAGCACTGCATTGTCCGGGGAAGCTTCCTTTAACATACGAAGACCATCTGCGTTGGCCTGCTGAATCTTAAGGATTGCCTGTGCCTGACCTTCGGCTTCCTTAACGGTTGCTTCCTTCTTAGCTTCTGCACGAAGGATTGCTGCCTGCTTTTCCGCCTCTGCGTCAAGAATTGCAGATTCCTTGTTACCTTCTGCTACAAGAATGGTAGACTTCTTCTCACCTTCTGCACGAAGAATAGCCTCACGACGTTCACGCTCAGCCTTCATCTGCTTCTCCATGGCATCCTGAATTGCCTTAGGTGGAATAATATTCTTTAACTCAACACGGTTTACCTTGATACCCCAAGGATCGGTTGCAACATCCAGTGTTGCACGCATCTTGGTATTGATTGTCTCACGGGATGTCAGTGTCTCATCCAGTTCGAGATCACCAATGATGTTACGAAGTGTTGTTGCTGTCAGGTTCTCAATTGCCATGATCGGGTTTTCAACACCGTAAGCATAAAGCTTCGGGTCTGTAATCTGGAAATATACAACCGTGTCAATCTGCATGGTTACATTATCCTTTGTAATTACCGGCTGTGGTGGAAAATCCACTACCTGTTCCTTTAAAAGTACCTTTCTTGCAATACGGTCGATGAACGGAACTTTGAAATGAAGACCTACTGACCAGGTTGTCAGATATCCTCCAAGACGTTCGATAACCATTGCATGTGCCTGCGGTACAATCTTGACACAATTCACGATGATGACCAGCGCAATAATCACGATGATGATTAATGCAATCACTCCTCCTCCAATGCCATACATAAATAAAATCCTCCTTTTTATGCCTTTTCAACTATTAGTTTGACACCACTGATTTCAAGAACTCTGGCATAAGCTCCCTGCTCAATGATCTCTCTATCATCACGGGTACGCACGGTCCATTCCTGTCCATTGACCACTGCCATCCCGGTCTGATCCAAATTACTTACGCGCTCTGTAATACGAATAGTCTCTCCGATAACACGATCCGCGTTTGTTCTCTGCGTTCTTGCATTGATGTATTTTTTTGCCCACGGTCTTGTCGCTGCAAGCAATCCCACGGCAACCACCAGAAACAGTATGATCTGTACAACCGGATTTGCCCCCAGAACTGCTGCAAGCAAAGCAACCAGAGATCCTGCTGCAAACCAGATGGATGTAAGCCCTACAGTAATCAATTCTCCAACTACAAATGCAATAAGCAAAATCACCCATAAAAGAATGCATGGATCCATTCCTGCCATAATCATAAACATAACATTTCTTCTCCTTTCAGAATTAATTGTAATCAATTTTCCTTATGACGACAAGTGCTTTCTTGCATTTATATCACCTTAACTACTCATATACTATCCTTTACAACTATAATGATTTTGTATTGACTAGCTTTAACAGGTATTCCATATTCTCCCTTGATATTGCGGACAATTCATCGATTACTTTTTTCAAGTTGTAATTTGTATCCCATTCCATCCTTTTTCATACTTATTTTAACAAAAGCGCCTACTAATATTAGTAACCGCTTTGTTATCTTAGAATATTTAAAAAACTCGGGTTTTCATTCTGAAAACACCTCGCGGAATAGTGGTTGTGAACAGTTACCATTTATCCATATAACTCTTTTCGTATTTCTTCGCAAACCTGAGACATTTCTACCATATCTTCCTCATCAACCATCTCACATAAATCATATGACAGCGGTTTTGTTGCAAAATCTTTAAGAGCTTAATTTATCCAATCCCGTTTCTGAAATAATTTCTCCTAGTGTAAATTCATCTTTTTGTTTGCTAATGAGATAATCCAACAAGGTAAGACTGTCATCTGTCCCACCTATATAGTCTCCCCAGTACTTTTCAATATACATTTTACATCTCTTTCTGATTTCTATTTCATATTTGCTACATTAAAATCATATTTTTCTTCTCTTGGGTTCTTATATCCATTGAATTCGTCAATCTTCTTAAACTTAAATTGAAAACCATAATTTATTGCTTTTCTGTCTACTATTTCCTTTCGGGCATATCCCTTTACGTAGATAAGATATTTCCCTTTGGGAATATCATACTTAAATCCAGAATATCTTGTATATCCATCAATTGTTTGATAAGAAATACTATCTCCACAATATACATCCTTTTCAAAAGGCTGCATTAACTCAATATCACCAATCCAAACACCATCTATTATATCAATATTAAATCCTTCATACTCAAACTTTTCCTCAAAATCATCACTGTATAGAGCATCAAATCCTACCACTTTAATAATGTATTTTCCAGCGTTGATTTGAGGGATTGGCATCCATACTCCATTCTCTTGAGACTTTAAAAACTTCTCTTTATTATCTTGAAAAAGAGATAATAATTTTTTTGTCCGTACTTTTTTGGCTCTTCATTAGGATGTGTGGTATAGAAAATCGGCTCAAAGCCGCATAAAACTTGAAAAAGCATATGGGCTCTATTATAATTTTTTTGTCCAGAAAAAATTGTAAAAGAAAGAGTCACCATATGCTCAACAAAAATTGTATCAAAACTATCCTAAATGTCAAGTACACTTGTATTGATAAAGTTACTATGCTCGCAGATACCTCTATCATGATTGAGGTGCATGCCACCAAACTCACTCCTAATCAACAAGCTAAGGTTGAGTGGATAGCAAAAACAGACCCACGATTGTATCGTGCATACAAACTCAAGGAATCCTTACGTTTGGTTTTCTATAACGACACCGTAGAAGATGCGAAGGAGTCTCTTGATGCTTGGTTTAAATGGGCAAGGCATTGTAGAATATCTGCATTTGTTGAACTACAAAAAAAGATAAACCAGCATAAGCAATCAATACTGAATACAATAGAGTATGGATTAACCAATGCAAGGATTGAGGCAATAAACAACAAAATAAAGCTATCAATACGAATGGCTTATGGATTTCAAAACATAGATAACATGATGGCAATGATAATGCTAAGGTGTTCCGACATAAAGGTTCAACTGCCATGGAAAACGGATGATTGGTCTTCCTTCTTCTGCTTGGGCTAGGATATCCGGTATATAAATCCGGCTTGGGATGCAATCCATTCGGTTACTTTACTTTTCAGTACAGATGTGATAGTACATGAAAAACAGTTCTCCATAACTTTTCTGGTCATTCTGGTCTCTGCGGATCCATTCCAGAATGATATATCGTGTAAATACAATGGTTGTATGGCTTACCATTGCACCATAACTACGGCTCTGGAATTCCGAACCTAATTTCAGGAAAGATTTTGATGCCTTGAAAAAGCATTCAATTGACCAGCGGTTCCCATAAATACGCACAATTTCTGCGTTGTTAAGTGAGGTATCCGTGCTCAGAAGATAGAGACATTCACTTTTTTATTCCGGCAGTGAGCGCATTCCGGATAAGCTGGATGGCAGCATCTGTTTTGTAAATCACGGTCTCGTCATCGGCAAAACAGGTAATCAGCAGCATTTTGTCGATGTTTCAGGCGATCCGCAGGATTTTTCCACAGCCATCCGACAATGCCAGAAAGATTCCAGAAACCAGTATCTCACCACGGACGCTGACGGTCATCTGTGCTACTATCACACGCTGATCTCTGTTTCCACACAGGAAGTTCAGGCCGTTGTCCGTCTGTCACTGAAAGCCAAAAGTCTGGAAACTTTAAAAATGAATCATAATTCCAGCCATGAAAAAACAGGAAAAGATTTTATGTTCTGAAAATACCCGTTACATCATGACCAGTACAACCAGCCAGACCTCCGGCATCACCTTTATCTGTCTGGTTCCGGAACAGCTGATCACCTCACCGCTCAAACGCCTCTCTCTGCAAATGGCAAAAACGGGG
>ULWW01015303.1_pt1 | contig 10804 bp, 10 predicted proteins | sample 1960741 | NCBI WGS metagenome assembly ULWW01 (sample SAMEA4835823, study PRJEB28245) | human gut metagenome | biome: gut microbiome; material: fecal sample | place: Denmark | collected 2008
GCAGGGCATACATATAGGCATAGTCGGGCATCGTCTGATGGAAGGCTGTGTCGAATACGCCTACCTGGGGAATCGAAGGCAGAAGGGCCGATACGGCATTTACGCCTTTCAGGTTGGCGGGATTATGTAGCGGGGCCAAGTCGTTGCAGGCTGTGAAGGCTTCCAACACTTCAGGAGTGAGCAACACGCTTTGGTTGAACTTTTCTCCTCCGTGTACCATACGGTGTCCTACGGCGCCAAGCTCTTCCAGCGATTTCAATGCACCGAGTTCTGGGTCGGTCAGGATGTGGAAGATGAATTGTACGCCTTTGGTATGTTCGGGGATGTCTTCCTCGATGATTTTCTTCGTCCCGTCCGGCAAAGTCATTTTCAGGAAAGAACCGGGCAGACCTATTTTTTCTATACCGCCCTGTGCCATGACGGAATGGTCGGTCATGTCGTATAATTTATATTTGATGGAGGAACTTCCGCAGTTTAATACTAAAATCTTCATATTATATAATAGGTGTAATTTTAAAGCTTTCGTTTATTTTTGTTCTTTTGCCGCAATAGCTTGGTTGGCCGTGACGGCTACCATGGTGTAAACGTCCTCGATGGAGCATCCTCGGGAAAGGTCGTTGACCGGACGTGCTATGCCTTGGAGGATAGGGCCGATGGCTTCGGCATGTCCCAGACGTTGTACCAATTTATAGGAGATGTTGCCGACTTCAAGATTGGGAACAATCAGAACGTTGGCATGTCCGGCGATTTCGGAACCCGGAGCTTTGCTTTCGCCTACGCTCGGTACAAGTGCGGCATCAGCCTGGAGTTCGCCGTCGATGCTGAGACCAGGAGCCATTTCGCGTGCCAGCTTGGTAGCTTCCACTACTTTGTCTACGACTTCGTGTTTCGCAGAACCTTTGGTGGAGAAGCTCAGCATAGCTACCTTCGGATCGATTCCGGCCACGGCTTTGGCTGTGCGGGCGGTACAAACGGCAATCTGAGCCAACTGTCCTGCATCGGGTACAGGGGTGACTGCTACGTCGCCCATAACCAAAATGCCATTCTTTCCGTAGTTGGGAGCTTTAGTGAGCAGCAACATTGCTCCGGAAACGCAGGTGATGCCCGGGGCTGTCTTGATGATTTGCAGGGCAGGACGCAATACATTGCCGGTCGTGTTACGTGCGCCGGCCAACTGTCCGTCGGCATCGCCGGCCTTAATCATCAGGCAACCGTAGAACAAGGGATCCTGCACTTTTTGGTGGGCTTCTTCTATCGTCATGCCTTTTTTCTTACGCAATTCGAAAAGCAATTGGGCATATTCTTCTTTTTTCGGGCTGGTAGCCGGGTCTATGATAGTTGCCTTGGATATGTTTCCCAATCCCCATTTTTTTGCCGCTTCTTCTATTTCTGAACGGTTTCCTAATAAAATCAAGTCGGCCACCTCATCGGTAAGAATCTGGTTGGCAGCCTTTAATGTGCGCTCTTCCGTACCTTCAGGAAGAACAATGCGCTGTTTGTTTGCTTGAGCGCGTGAGACAATCTCTTTGATTAAGTCCATATTTAAAATCTTTAAATTGATAACTCTACATTGCAATTAGTAGGATTGTGCAAAATTACTGCTTTTTGACCGAATAACCGTATGATTCCTATTTTATTTTTTTATATTCCGGGATGGTGTTCCTCTCATAATTTTTATGTTACTTTGGTATCAAAAAAATATTTTATGTCCCTTGATTTTCATCCTTTATCTTTAGCAGACCGTTCGCTTGTGTGGAAATATACTGAAAACGCAGGTCGTCGCAACTGTGATTTGTCTTTTGCCAATCTTTATGCCTGGAGAATGCTTTATCGCACGGAGGTGGCGGAGTGGGGCGGTTTTCTGGTGTTTCGTTTTTACGCGGATGGACATTTGGCTTATCTTATGCCTGTGGGCGAGGGAGACTGGTGTGCCATTCTGCAGGCTTTGAAAGAAGATGCGTGTCGGTTGTCTCATCCTCTTTTGCTGTTAGGCGTTTGCGAGGATTTGATGCCGCAGGTGGAAGAGTGCATGGGGGAAGACTGCCGTGTGAATGCCAACCGGGACCATGCGGATTATATCTATTTGCGTGAGTCGTTGGTTGCGTTGTCCGGTAAAAAGTTGCAGGCCAAACGTAATCATGTGAATCGTTTTAAAGCCTTGTATCCGGATTATCGTTATGAGGAATTGACGGACGAATGGGTCCCGGCTTGTCTGGATTTGACTCGCCGTTGGGTGGAGTCGCGTCAGGACGAAGCGGAGAAAAGGGCGGTGGCTGCGGAGTCGGAAGCTATTCAACGTGCATTGGCGCATCGGGAAGAACTGGACCTGAGGGGAGGTGTATTGCTGGTTGGGGAACAGATCGCGGCATTTACTTACGGGGCTCCGATTTGTCGTGATACCTTTGACGTGTGCGTGGAAAAAGCCGATGTGGAGTTTGAGGGGGCTTATACGGTCATCAATAAGGAGTTCGTTTCACGGTTGCCGGAACAATATAAATATGTGAATCGGGAAGAAGACTTGGGAGTGGAGGGTTTGCGTAAGGCTAAACTGTCTTATCAACCGGAGATGTTGCTGATGAAATACAGTGTGTGGTCGTCTTGTACGGTGAAGGCGGAGATTGAAGAGTGCGGGCTGACACCGGAGCAGCATTTGATAAAATGGCAGACCCGTGCATTGTGGAGCTTGTGTTTCGGCGATACGGAAGAGTTTATGAAACTTTATTTTACCCGGAAATATACGCCTGAAAGAAACAGTTGCCTCGTAAGGGACGGGCGTGTGGTCGCGGCTTTACAACGTTTGCCATACCGGATGATGTTTGGAGGTGGCGTCGTTCCTGTGGCTTATGTTTCAGGGGTTTGTACGCAGCCGGAATGCCGAGGCAAGGGGCTGATGACGGAACTGATGGGGCAGGCTCACCGTAAAATGTATGCCGACGGGTGTTTATTCAGTCTTTTGATTCCGGCTGATGAAGGTTTGTTTGCTTTTTACCATCGTTTTGGTTATTATACTTGCCCTGAGGTGGCATTGCCGGAGTGGGAAGTATCATACGATACCGATAAAGTGGTATGTGAAGTTTATACCACTATGCATGAAGTTGAACCAGTGTTGGGGGATTTGCAGTCTTATTTGGATGTTTTTCTACGTCGTGTTCCTTATGCTGTGTTGCATGATGAGGCAGACTTGTATACTGTATGTGCAGATTTGTTCCTTGGGAACGGTTGTGTCGTGGTGGCGCGTGACGACGAACGGTGTGTCGGGCTGATTTGGGTCGTTCCGCGTGAAGATAAACTATGGGTTTTGGAGTGTTTTTCCATTTCAGCAGTCGTTGAAAATATTCTGTATAAGCAGGTGCGGGAGGCATTCGGCTTTGCCGGGAATGTCGCAATGATTCGTCAGAAAAACCGGGTGCAGTTGCGTGTGATACATGCGTATGAGGTCTTGCAGTTGTATGCGCGGCAACATACGGATACGGCCGGTCGGGTACGTGTTGTAGGAGATGAGGATATCACGGAGAATAACGGAGTTTACGTGTGGGAAAACGGATTATGCCGGAAAGAAGGACGAAATGAATGTTGTTGCCCGGAGAGCGGTGGGACTTGTCGTAGCGTACATATTCGGGAGTTGCCGGATATGTTCTTGGAAGGGGACGCCCCTTATCTGAGTTTGATGATGAATTGATTATAGTCGGTCTTCCGTGAGAAAACGTTCCAGCTCTTCTGCAGACAGGCGGAGATGGAATGTGTCTTTGTAGGCTACGGAGATATTGCCGGTTTCTTCGGAAACGATGACGGCCAGGGCATCGGTTTCCTGCGATATGCCTTTGGCGGCACGGTGGCGCAGGCCTAATTCTTTCGGGATGTCCATGCTGTGGGATACAGGCAGGATGCCGCCTGCTGCTTTGATGCGCTTCTTGCTGATAATCATGGCACCGTCATGCAGCGGACTGTTTTTGAAAAAGATGTTCTCGATAAGCCGTTGATTGATGTTGGCATCGATGAGTTCGCCGGAACGTATGATATCGTTGAGGGGCAAGTTGCGTTCGATGACAATCAATGCCCCGACCTTTTGTTTGCTCATGCTCATGCAGGCCATGACGATAGGCATGATGTCGTCCTTGTTTGTTTTTTTATTGTCTTTCTTGTTGCGCCGGATGAGCTTGAGGAGGCTTTCCACTTGCCGGTGTGTACCGATCGTGAAAAAGAAGTTGCGGATTTCTTCTTGGAACAGAATAATCAGTGCCAGTGTACCGACGCTGACCAGCTTGTCGAGAATGGAACCCAAAAGTTTCATTTCCAGTATTTGGGAGACAAACAACCAGAATACGACGAAAATCAGCACGCCGAAGAATACGTTCAGTGAACGCGACTCTTTCATGACCTTGTAGCAATAGAACAGCATCAGTGCGACAAGGAAGATGTCGATAAAGTCTTTCAGTCCGAATTCTAATGGCATGGAAATGTTTTTTTTATTTCTGTTCGTTCATTTGATTGAATATTCTCACGGCTTCTACACAAGCTTTTACGTCATGCACACGCAAAATGTCTGCCCCTTTGGTCAAGGCGATAGTGTTCAATACGGTAGTTCCGTTCAGCGCTTCTTCGGGGCTGCTGTCGAGCAGTTTGTATATCATTGATTTGCGCGAGATGCCTACTAATAAAGGCAGTTCGAATAGCTTGAAGTCTTCCAAATGCTTAAACAACTCGTAGTTGTGGGCCAAAGTTTTTCCGAATCCGAATCCCGGGTCTATAATGATGTCCTTGACGCCTCGGGCGTGCAGGTCTTGTACCCTGAGCGCAAAGTATTGCATGATTTCCATGCGGAGATGGTCATAATGTATATGCTGCTGCATGTCTTGGGGAGTGCCTTGCATGTGCATCATGATATAGGGGACGTCCAGACGAGCTACGGTGTCGAACATCCGTTCGTCCATTTGTCCGCCCGAAATGTCATTGATGAGAGCTGTACCGTATTCTTCCACACACATGGAGGCCACGTCTGCCCGGAATGTATCGACGGAAACGATGGCCTCGGGGGCTACTTCGCGGATGGCTTCGAGACCTTTCCGAAGGCGTGCCATTTCTTCCTTCGTGCTGACGTGTTCCGCATTGGGACGCGAGGAATAGGCACCGATGTCGATCATGTCAGCTCCTTCCGTAATAATCTGTTCCACTCGGTTGACGATGTCGGATGTGGTTTCCTTGCGGCTTCCGGCATAAAAGGAGTCGGGCGTGACGTTCAGGATTCCCATGACTTTCGGTGTAGAAAGGTCCATCAGTTGTCCGTTGACTCTTATGGTACGTTCTATATGTCCTTCCATTGTTTTTGCAGTATTTACGTGCAAATGTACGCAGAATAATCCGGTTTTTCGTGCTTCTTGGATTATATTTATATAATATAGGTGGCATCTCGGCAAAATATTTCAAGTAAGTTTGATATTTTGCTCTCGATTTACATTATATTTGTGGGGTAAAATACAGAATTATGAAGATAGCAGAACTTTATGAACTTTATAGGCAGCATCCGGTGGTGACCACCGATAGCCGCAAGTGCCCGCAAGGGGCTTTGTTCTTTGCATTGAAAGGGGACTCTTTTGATGGAAATGCTTTTGCAGCTCAAGCTTTGGAGCAAGGGTGCGCTTACGCGATAGTGGATGAAGCTGAGTATGCGGCAGGGGGCGACGAGCGTTACATTTTAGTGGAAGATGTACTGACGACATTGCAACAACTGGCTCACTACCACCGGAAACAATTTAAGATTCCGGTAATTCAGGTGACGGGAACCAACGGAAAGACCACGACAAAAGAACTCGCGGCAGCAGTGCTTTCCCAAAGGCATAACGTATTGTACACGCAGGGAAATCTGAATAATCATATCGGGGTGCCGAAGACTTTGCTGGAGTTAAGTCCGGAGCATACCATCGCTGTCATTGAAACCGGGGCAAACCATCCCGGGGAAATTAAGTTTTTGGCCGAAATTGTGGATCCGGATTTCGGATTGATTACCAATGTGGGCATGGCGCATTTGGAGGGATTCGGATCTTTCGAGGGGGTTGTTCGTACGAAAGGAGAGCTTTATGACTATTTGCGTGCCAAACATGGTACGGTTTTCATTGACCATGATAGTGAAGACTTGAAGCGTATAGCTGGGGGCTTACACCAGATTTGTTACGGAAGTCCATGTGACGAGGTCTTGAGTGTGGAAGGAGAGGTGCTTGAATGTGCTCCTTTCTTGAAGTTCCGTTGGCGGCCTGCCGGAGGTGAGTGGCAGGAGGTGCAGACCGGATTGATAGGTGCCTATAACATGCAGAATATGTTGGCTGCAGCAACGATAGGACGTACGTTCGGGGTCGAGGTGGATTCGATTAACCGGGCATTGGCAGCATACGAACCTAAAAACAATCGTTCCCAACTCATGGAGACGGATGATAATAAGCTCTTGGTGGATGCTTATAATGCCAACCCTACCAGTATGAGAGCTGCTATAGAAAATTTCCGGGATATGAAAGTGGAACGCAGGATGGTTATACTCGGTGATATGGGAGAATTGGGAGAGAGTAGCTGGAAAGCCCATCAGGCCATTGCCGATTTATTGGTAGAATCCGGTTTCGAGCATGTGTGGTTGGTGGGGCCGAAGTTCAAGGCGGCGCGTCATCCTTTCCGTACGTTTGATAGTGTGGAGCAGGTAAAGAAGGCTTTGGGAATCAAGAAACCCAAAGGGTATTATATATTGATTAAAGGCAGTCATAGTACGAGGCTTTATGATTTGCCGGATTTCCTTTGAGAAAAAAAGTGCTGTTCATAATTTCCCTTATGAATGGCACTTTTCGTACTTTTGTATATTAAATTAAAGCTACCATAATTCTATTCCTTCTGTATTAGAACATTCCAACCCCAATAATCCTTTTTTGGCATCGAGCCCACCTCCGTATCCCGTGAGTTTATGATTGCTGCCGATTACCCGGTGGCAGGGTACGAAGATAGAGATAGGATTGGTGGCATTGGCTGATGCAACAGCACGCACAGCCTTCGGGTTATGGATGCGGCGGGCAAGTTCGCCATAAGATATGGTCGTTCCATAGGGTATTTTCATCAGTTCTTTCCATACAGTACATTGAAATTCCGAGCCGGTAAAGACAACGGGGATGTCGAATATCTTACGGTGTCCGGTAAAATATTCTTCGAGTTCCCCGATGGCCCGTTCGATGACGTTGGAAGTTCCTTCTTCGTACTTCGCGTTCAGATGTCGCTGTATGCGGCGGTCTATCGTACTGCGGCGTTTCTCCACCGCCCAATCGCAAATACACAGCTTGTCACCGTAAGAACCGATAAGCATATCACCCACGGGCGATTGATACCGTGTAATCTTTATAGTTTCCATATTGTTCCTTTTATTGTTGTGAAATTCTTTCATACATATTTTGCATGGTCTGTATCCGGCTTGTAAGGCTTCCTCAAGCGTGTCGTAAAACACGATATTCTTTTCCAGAGGCTTCGCCGGACAATCCGGTGTACAAACGATTTTCGTTGTTCTGACGGCGACGAAAAATTTATCACGATAGCTTGCGTCTCTATTTTTTACCGCTTTTATCTTTTCTTCTGTTTTCATCATACTTGTTGTTGGTCGATGTATAGTCTTTCATCCCTTCTATTGCGCCTCCGGCCACAGCCCAAAAGTAAAGGCTCGCAACGGAAGCATAAGGCGAGAATCGCTTCTTATAGCGGTCAAACAGTTGCCTATTTATTACTTTATGGTGATAGACCATTCGCATACCCCGCACAAGAGCGAGGTCGCCGAAACTCAATATGTTGCGACGCTGCATAGAAAACAGCATAAGCATTTCGGCTGTCCAGATTCCTATACCGTCGAGTTCTACGAGTTTGGTACAGACCTCTTCGTCCGACATTGTCCTAAGGGATTCGATATCGAGTTCACCCGATAATACCTTTTGTGCTGCCGATTTAATGTAAGCCGCTTTTTTGAATGTAATGCCGAATTGCTGTAACTCTTCGTCGCTTAAACTGTCGATGACTTGCGGTGTTATCTCGCCGAGGACGGTTACCATCTTTTTCCAAATTGTCTTGTGAGCCTTTGTCGAAATCTGTTGCCCTATAATCGAATTGACCAAAGCGGCAAACAAGTCGGGAATGACTTCCCGCTCTATCGGCCCAACCTTTTCCATTACCTCGGCAAGTTTTTTATCCCGCTTTTTCAAATAGGACACCTCTGTCTCGCCATAGATAAAAATATTACGGTCGGTCATCAGCTTGCTTGTTGTGGAAATATTCATTAGAGTCCGCCGGAGCCTCATTCCGATTGGAATCGTCATATTCCCTTATGACGGAAGCGACGGTGATTCGGTAATTTTCAAAAAGTCTTTCACGTCCTTCCGATTGGCTCATACGGTGGTGAAGTTCATTACGCCACTTTTCAACGGCTTCTTCGTTCTCCCATACATTCAGAGACAACAGTTTACCTTCTTCATTCAGACTACTGAACCGTTCGGAACGAATAAAACCTTTTGCATCCGAAAGCAATAGTTTTAATTGGGCGGCAAGTTCGAGGTAGCGCACTTTACCCTCTGCCGTTGGCGTTACTTCAAAAAGAACGACCACTTTTCCGTTGCTGTTTTCTGTATTCTTTATCATTTGATTGTCATATTTTTAGTTTTTTCTCGTTCTATGGCTCTTCTACAATCCGTGTTGCCATCTTTCGGGCGTTCTTCAAATCGCCTGCAATGATGTATCTCAACAGCTTCTCGTGAGAAGATTGTGAATTTATGAAGCAATCCGTACCATCGTAAATACGATTGAACTCCGAAAGCAAATGCAGGGAAGCGGAACGGTAAATGTCTGCCAATATTCGATTGTGGGTCGCATCGGCAATTGCAATATGGAAATTCATGTCGGCTTCGATACATTCTTTCAACAAACCGTCTTTCGCATTCGCTTTTCTTGCTTCAAGGGAGGACTGCATTTGCTCTATATCTTTTTCTGTTCTTCTTGCCACGGCTTTCTCCACGATTGCAATATCCAATATTTTCCTCACCTCATCGAGTTCCGTCCGGTCGGCGATACTCATATTTATACTGCCTCCGTTCGCATCGGATGCTTCGGCGACAAATGTTCCTGCCCCTTGTCGGACTTGGACGACACCCATATTTACCAATAATTTTACCGCTTCACGGATACTCGACCTTCCGACTTTGAAAGTTTTCATCAACGCCGGTTCGGTCGGAAGTTTATCACCGATTGTATAAACTCCTTCTGTAATCTGTCGTCTCAACTGCTCGGCTACCATATCTGCCAAAGACTTCTTCTGTATGATCATACTATTTATGTCTACTCTTATTCATCATATCGTCAGATGATTTGCAAAAGTATGTATTTTTATCAGATAGACAAAATATTCAGTGATAATATTTTGAGGTATTAGCTTTTTATACAGAAAACGCTAACAAAAAACTCGATTATTTGATAGACTATTGATTGTAACATTTCGACACTTATTTAGTTATATTGGAAATATCAATTTTCGTGGAATATATTTGTATAATTTTCTCTGTCTTTTCCAAAAATATTATTACATTTGTAACTCGAAGAGTTGTTTGACAGCATAGCAACGCAAAACGCTGAAATTCGCACGGTTGCTAAATCGTTACCTCTATTTCTCAAATAATTCGCTAAAAGTTTATTCTTCAATCGGTTAAGTCAAACTGATGAAAATCTAAAATAAAAAAAATACAGAACCCGTAATGAATCCCGTATTTTCCATTTACACAAAATATTTTATAGTGCCTTTTTATTCTTATTTTCATGTTTTTTTGTAAACAATAGCAGCTATATGGTGATTCAGGCATTCTTTCCGGAATGCCGTCATGTCCCCTCACGCTTCCCTCCCCAGGAGTTTCAAAAAATCCCTTTCATCTTTCAGTATTTACTGTAAGGCTTTATTTTATAATGAATTACGGAATGAAGGATGTTTCAGGCATCTTTCAGTTTCCTTTCATTGCGGAAAGCGGTAAAAAGTTCTCAGCCAAATGATTTTTCAATCTCAGGCGAACGATTTTCGGTTCTGCGCCAAATGAAATGGAGCTTGGCTGAAAGATACCTGAAACATCCTTCAGCTTGTAATATCAATATTATGAGTGGTTTACGCTGTAATCTGAAAGATGAAGGATCTTTTTGCAAAATTCCTGTGTAAGGGGAGACGTCCGGTCTGCATGAAAGTAATGTCCCCTATCGGTTATTTGTTGTTCCAATCCTAATTCCTCTGTCTTCCCATTTCCTTTGCCGCCTTTCCAGTCTCGGAACCTCCTCTTCTTTTACATCCTTTGCCTCTTCCTTATTTATCTCTCCTTTGTGTACGCCTCCTGACACATGCCCTATATTTTCCTTGTGTGTCTTTCGTTCCAAACTCTCTTTCTTCCTGCTGTTCTTTACCGTCCTTCCTATCTCCGTCCTTGGGCTTTCCGTTCCCCTTATGCGTGTTTTCAGCCTCGTTGCCCCCGTCTTCCCGATGCCATTCCCTCTCTCCCCGCCGCCTTTCCCTCCTCTTTCTCCTTCGTTCCCACGTTTTCCTTCCCCTTTTCTCCGCTCTTTTCCTCTCCTTCGTTTTCCATTAAGAAAAAAGTTCCCTCTTAAATCGTGCATGATTTCGAGTGTTAAATATATGTTTTACAGCATATTCCTTGCTTGTTTGTGGAAGTTTTCTTAAATTTACAAGAGTTTCCGCTTGAAAAAAAAGTGGTTATAATATTTGGCAGTTACGGTAAAAGGTTGTACCTTTGCACTCGCTTTCGGGAAG
>ULWW01071213.1_pt1 | contig 10796 bp, 10 predicted proteins | sample 1960741 | NCBI WGS metagenome assembly ULWW01 (sample SAMEA4835823, study PRJEB28245) | human gut metagenome | biome: gut microbiome; material: fecal sample | place: Denmark | collected 2008
CTATCAGCAGAACGGAATGCCTATGCAGAGCAACACAGTAAATCAGCAAGTTTCACAGCCGTTTACTCCGCAAAATGCTGCGGCAATTGTTTGCTCGGCTTGCGGATATAAGCCAGACGGCAATCCGCCGAAATTCTGTCCGTTCTGCGGGGCTGCCATGACATAACCGATATGACTTTACGGTCGTTATTTCATAATATTTCCAAACGAAAAATGCGTGTAAAAAAAGAAATTGTATCCGTGAGCTATTCAAAAAATCATTCAAATTTTGACTACTGCTGTTCTTTTTATGTGCGAAAAAAAGGTGTAAATTTCCTTTTTGACGCTATCTGCAAATGCGGTTATATCGCTTTTGAAAATGTTTTGATCGACGAAACGGATATGAGACTGCTGTGTGACACCGCCGAAGACGCATTGGAAATTCTGAAAAAATATAATCCAAAAAACAAAGGACTGACAGTCGATGACGCCACGGTTACAATCGTTGAAATCATATTTTCCGACAAAAACAGTATGTCGGTCAGTATGACGGAACAAACCTTGGATTCGCTCGAAAAAGCGTTCTTTGCCCTTGCTGAAAAATATTGCAAAGATGTTTAATCTCTAAAAATAATTGAAAAGCAACCCTATGAAAACAACTCCCACGGTAAAATAATCGTGGGGTTGTTTTTTCTGTAACAGAAAATGAGTGCATTTTTTCTTGCCATTACCGTAGTAATTGTTTATAATTAAGGTATGACAATAAAAGAAGGCATGAACAATGCAAACGATAGATGAGGCACTAAACAAACTGAAAAAATCTGATTTTCGCAGTCGGTTTCATTTAAAGCAAAAGGACATTGACTATATTAATGAAAAGGGAATGAATAAAATCCGCTCCCATGCAGAAGATTTTGTCAGAACACGGCTTGCACCAAAATATATTCCGAATGACGGAAAGCAAACGCCTATGAGGGGACACCCTGTTTTTATCGCACAGCACGCCTGTGCCTGTTGTTGCAGAGGGTGTCTTAACAAGTGGTACAGAGTTGCAAGGGATAAGCAGCTTAACGAGGTCGAACAGCAGAAAATTGTAAATCTGCTTATGGCTTGGATTGAAAGGGAATACAATGATTATAATTCCAATAAAGAATGATAGATAAGGGCAAAAAGATGAGTGATAAATTAAGCGTGTTAAAAGATTACTTCGGACACGATTCTTTCAGAGACGGACAGGAACAGATAGTTGACGCTTTGCTTGACGGCAGAGATGCACTTTGCATTATGCCCACAGGTGCGGGCAAGTCTATGTGCTATCAGATTCCCGCATTACTTTTTGACGGGGTGACAATTGTTGTGTCACCTCTGATTTCGCTTATGAAGGATCAGGTCGGCTCACTCGTTCAGTCGGGAGTTCCTGCGGCATATATAAACAGCTCGCTTTCATATCCGCAATTTCTCCGAGTGCTTTCAAATGTTGAACACGGAAAATACAAAATCATCTATGTTGCACCCGAAAGGTTGTTGACTGACGGAATTCTCGACACCTGCAAAAAGATAAAAATCTCAATGGTTGCAGTTGACGAGGCTCATTGCGTTTCACAATGGGGACAGGATTTCAGACCGAGTTACCTCAAAATTATTTCATTTGTTGAAAGCCTTGCAAATCGTCCGATTATCGGAGCATTTACCGCAACGGCTACGAATGATGTAAAAGAAGATATAAAGAAAATTCTCAGGCTTGAAAATCCGTTTGAAATTACAACGGGATTTGACCGCCCCAACCTTTTCTTTGGCGTAATAAAGTCATCGTCAAAGGACGAAAAGCTTATTGACCTCATTCGGGAGCGTGGCGACAGGTCGGGAATTGTCTATTGTGCAACCCGAAAAAATGTTGAATCTGTCTGCGAATTGCTCTGCGATAACGGCTTTTCGGCGGCAAGATACCATGCAGGTCTTGATGAATACGAACGCAGGAAAAATCAGGAGGATTTTGTTTTTGACCGAAAAAATATTATGGTCGCAACCAATGCTTTCGGTATGGGAATTGACAAGTCAAATGTTACATATGTAATTCATTACAATATGCCGAAAAACATTGAAAGCTACTATCAAGAGGCAGGACGGGCAGGTCGTGACGGCGGTGAGGCTGATTGTATTTTGCTCTACAGTCCTAAGGATGTTCGCCTAAATCGCTTTATGATTGAAAATTCCGAGGGCAACGATGAGCTTACAATTGAAGAAAACGAGCAAATTCGTGAGAGTGATTTTGAACGCTTAAAATATATGACCTTTTACAGCACAACAAACGATTGTCTGCGTGGATTTATTCTGCGGTATTTCGGCGGTGAAAAAAAGGCTTACTGCGGAAAATGCTCCAACTGTCTTTCAGTTCACAAGCTTGTTGATGTCACAATTGACGCTCAAAAAATTATGTCGTGTATTGCAAGAACAGGACAAAGGTACGGCAAAACCGTGATTTGTGATGTGTTAAAGGGCAGTAAAAGCGAGAAAATTCTAAAAGCTGAGCTTAACAATCAGTCAACCTACGGAATAATGAAAGAGGTTACGGCAAGGCATATTTTCGGCACAATTGACTTTCTTGCCGAAAAGGAGTATATTTCAGCCGACAATGAAACCGAGGTTCTAAAACTTTTGCCAAAGAGCAGAGATGTGCTTTTCGGGCGGGAACGGCTTGTGATGAAGAAAGTTGAAAACTCCGAAAAGGTTGTCAAAACGCACCGCCCCGAAGTGCCTGTTAATTCCGAATTACTTGACGCACTCAAGGCTTTGCGAAAAGGCATTGCATCCAAAAAGAGCGTTCCTGCCTATGTTATTTTTACCGATGCAACGCTGATTGATATGTGCAAAAAATGCCCCGAAACACCAGATGAAATGCTTGAAGTTTCGGGTGTGGGCAGAACAAAGCTTGAAAAATTCGGAAAACAATTTCTTGAAGAAATCGCAAAATTCAGATAACTTCATATACTGTTAAAGGATGAACGAATTCGTTTGTCCTTTTCTTTTACAATTATCAAAATTGCATTGAAATAATTAGTACAAAGTGATACAATAATTACAGAGAGAAAACAGATTGGAGGCATTTGTATGGCTGACATATTTGATTACATAAGCTGGCGCGGCGATTTGACATTTGAACAGGATGGTTTTAACGAGCTTGACGCACTTGTGCTTTCACGGCTTTCATATCTTCCTTTTGACGGTGCGGTATCGTCCTGTCTGTTTGATGAAATTACCCTTGAACAGGCGGCAATGCGTGTGTTTGCAACCGATGATTACGAGAAAAATCTATTGTGGAAGGGTGACGCCGACCTTTTGAAAGCAACGGCAGAGAGCAAGAGATTCGGCAAAATTCTTGTTTCGGGGTATGTAAACGAGGTTGAGTCCGATGTGAGTATGCAGTTTTCCGCAATCACTTTTGAATTTCTCAAAAAGAATTATTTTATTTCATACAGAGGAACGGACTTTTCTCTTGTCGGCTGGCAGGAGGACTTCAATATGTTCTTCACATTTCCGTTGCCGTCACAGAAAAAGGCTCTTGATTATTTTGAAAAGGCAGTCCGTATGCTCAACGGAAAATTCATTCTGGGCGGTCACTCAAAGGGCGGAAATCTTGCGGTTTATGCCGGTGCTTTTACCGATGAAAATTCAAGAAATCACATTGATTATATTTACAATTTTGACGGACCGGGGTTTTCTCTTGACAAAATAAAGGACAGCGGATTTTATGAAATCGACGACAGAATCTACACCTTTGTTCCGCAGTCAAGCATTTTCGGCATGATATTTGAGCATGAGGAGAGCTACACAATTGTAAAGAGCAATCAAAAAGGTTTTCTCCAACACGATGTCTATTCGTGGGAGATTGAGCTGAACAGGCTTGTCAGACTGAAAAGCACTACAAATTTCAGCGTTTTCTTTGACCACACGCTGAAAGAATTTGTTGAATCGCTGACAATTGCTCAAAGACGGGAGTTCACAAAAGAGGTTTTTGCCCTTTTGTCGCTGACCGAAACCGCAACCTTTAATGAGATGCTGAAAAATCCGCTTAAAAACACGGGAACAATCCTAAAATCCTTTGCAGGTCTTGACAGCAAAACGAGAAATATGCTTTTGAAAACAATCTTCGCATTCGTTAAAAGTGCAAAAAACAATTTTTCCGACATAACAGGCGGTCAGAAATCAATTGAAATAACGACATAATATCATATAATATTATAAATACTCCTCAGATACTTGATTGCATCTGAGGAGTTTGCTATAATTATATGGTAAGAAAAAGTGTATTGATTTTTTCGACTGTTACAGAGAATAAGAGTTCTTCACAAATTTACATAAAAGGATAATGACATATGAAAACGACTAACAACATTAAGAGAACAATGACAATTGCAATTGCAGCGGCAATGATTACAGCAACAGCAATGCTTTCGGGTTGCGGTTGTGACGATAGTAATGCAACGAACAAGACTGCAACAACAGTTCAGACTACAAGTGTAGAAGAAACAACAGTTTCTGAAACAGCACCGACTCTTTCTGAAACAGATAAAGCAATTACCGATGCAGGGCTCAAAGTAGGTGCTGACGGCAAAATTACTGATAAGAATGGCAAAGAAGTGAAAGTTGATAAGGACGGTAAGGTTGAGGTTAAAAACGAAAAGGGTGAAACCGTCAAGGTAGATTCTTCTGAAGTGAAAAAGGCAAATCAGAACAAGGTAAAGGTTGACAGCTATCCGACAAACTCATCTTCTCAGAAGAAGGACACAAGCACATCAGGCAAGAATAACAATTCTTCCTCAAAGTCAAATGCTTCAAAATCTGACAGCAAAAAGGACACTTCATCTAAGAGCGAAAGCTCAAAGCAGGAGAGTTCAAAATCTGAATCCTCCAAAACACCGCAGAGCAGTTCATCAAGTTCAAAAGCTGACTCATCTAAGAATGAATCTTCAAAGCCGACTCCTAAGCCTCAGCATACACACAGTTGGACAAACATTACCGAAAAGGTAAAAGTTGTTGACAAGAAAGCATACACTTATGAAGAACCGGTTTATGAGGAGCATGGTAGGACTATTTGCAATGACTGTGGTGCAGATTTAACTAATATGAGTGATTCTGAGTTGACAAATCATATCTGTGAACATGCTGAAAACGGGGGTAAAGGCTCATATCATGATGAATGGGTTAATGTACAGGTAGGTACAAAAAAAGTTAATGTCCCTGAGAAAAGCCATTATGAGACTAAAACAATTGGCAGAAAATGCTCGGGTTGCGGTAAAGTAGAATACTATTGATGTAAAAAAAGGTTGTTGCCTACAAATGGTAACAACCTTTTGTGTTTACTATAAAGAAATAACCGCCCTGTAATCGTAATACAGAGCGGTTATTAAAAATAAAAATCGTTCAAGCGAAACAGCTAAAGCTGTTTCCTTACTTGTATATTAACATAATAATTATGTCAACTGTCAGGGTACCAATCGGTACTCTATTTTTTTACTCAGAAAACATATGAAAGCGGAGTGTTCAATAAGCTCTGCTTTTTAAATGTCAATCGTCAGTTCAACGGGACAATGGTCAGAACCTAAAATTTCGGTATGGATTTTTGCACCGTCAAGCTTGCTTTCAAGAGCTTTTGAAACGATAAAATAGTCAATACGCCAGCCCGCATTTTTTTCACGAGCCTTGAATCTGTATGACCACCACGAATACACGCCCTCTGTATCGGGATAGAAATAGCGGTAGGTGTCGATAAAGCCGTCATCGAGCAACGCTGTCATCTTTGAACGCTCTTCATCGGTAAAACCTGCATTTTTACGGTTGGTTTTCGGATTTTTCAAATCAATTTCTTTGTGTGCAACATTCAAATCACCGCACATAATAACCGGCTTTTTTTCTTCAAGTTTTTTCAGATATGCCTTGAAATCATCTTCCCATTTCATTCGGTAATCAAGCCTTTTTAGCTCGCTTTGCGAGTTTGGAGTGTAGCAGGTGACAACAAAACAATTGTCAAATTCTGCCGTGATAACTCTGCCCTCGTGGTCGTGTTCGTCAATGCCGATTCCGTAACTTACATTTAACGGCTCTTCCTTTGTGAACATAGCCGTTCCCGAATAGCCTTTTTTGTCGGCATAGCACCAATACTGATGATATCCTTCAAGCAAGAGGTCAATCTGTCCCTCTTGAAGTTTTGTTTCCTGAAGACAGAAAATATCTGCGTCAACATCTTTAAAAAAGTCCTCAAAGCCCTTTGTAACACAGGCACGAAGTCCGTTTACATTCCACGAAATCAATTTTTTCATAATTTACTCCCGTACACACAAAAGGGAGCAAGCATTGCCTGCTCCCAAATTGCCAATTTGTTAATTATTCTTCTGCGGAAAATTCGTCTTTGCCTACACCACAGAGAGGGCATACCCAATCCTCGGGTACATCTTCCCATGCTGTGCCTGCATCAACGCCGTTGTCGGGATCGCCGATTTCAGGATCGTAAACATATCCGCAAACATCGCATACATATTTCATACTATCAAATCTCCTGTTCAAAGTCTGTTGTGTAATCGGTTAGTTGTTGGTCATACGATTATCAAGCTGACTTTTTTGATTTTTTATTTTTTAATGATTACTTAAAGTATCTGTTAAGAAGACCTCTAAAGCCTGCGCCGTGTCTTGCTTCATCCTTTGCCATCTCGTGAACCGTGTCATGAATAGCGTCAAGGTTCTGAGCCTTTGCACGCTTTGCAAGGTCAAACTTACCTTCACAAGCACCTGTTTCTGCATCTACACGCATCTGAAGATTCTTCTTTGTGCTGTCTGTAAGGACTTCGCCCAAAAGCTCTGCAAACTTGGCAGCGTGTTCAGCCTCTTCAAAAGCATACTTTGTAAATGCGGCAGAAACCTCGGGATAGCCTTCTCTGTCTGCAACTCTTGCCATTGCAAGATACATACCGACTTCGCTGCATTCTCCCTCAAAGTTAGCTCTGAGATCCTTGAGAATATCTTCGCTTACGCCCTGAGCAACGCCAACCTCGTGAACTGTTGCGAAAGACGCCTCCTCGTCCATCTGCTTAAATTTTTCCTTCGGTGCCTTACAAACAGGGCAAGCCTCGGGAGCTTCGGGACCTTCATAAACATAACCGCATACTGTGCAATACCATTTCATAATTACTTCTCCTTTGTAATAAATATTAGTGTACTTCTGCCGAACATTTAGGACATATGCCGTAGTAGATAACAAATCTGTTTTCTACCTTAAATCCCTCTTCGGCAAGCTGTGACTCAAGGTCATCAGCATTTTGATTGTCTTCAACATCAATAACTGCTTTGCATTTGTTGCAGACAAAGTGGGGGTGTGGCTCTGTGTTGCCGTCAATACGCTCCTCACCGTTTACATTGCATATAACGCTGACCTTTCCTTCATCCTTAAAAAGAGCAATGTTTCTGTAAACCGTGCCAAGACTAAGGTCGGGAATTTCGGGCTTTAATTTATCATAAACCCAGCGTGCGCTCGGATGAGTGTCCGTACCGCACACAGCGTTGTAAATTGCATTGCGTTTTGAGCTGAAATTTCTTTTTGCCATAATTCATAAATCCTTATGCAATATTAGTCAGTACCGATTGACCAAAATCAGTAATCAGTATTAACTTTGACTATATTCTATCACGCAGATGTTTAATTATATTTACAATAAAGAATTATAGATGAAAAATCTTGCACAAAGAATTGGGAGGAAATATAGTGAAATCAAACAAAACAGTAAAAATTATCATTTTTACGGCTCTCTTCCTGTCTGCGGTAATTTTAATATCGGTAATGACAGGTGCAGTAAAAGAAACAACGGCTGATACCGACAGCGTAAAACTGCCCGTAATAATGTATCACTCACTTTTAAAGGACGAAAAACTGCAAAATGACTACACTGTTTCACCGACTCTTTTTGAAAACGATTTAAAATATCTTACCGAAAACGGCTACACAACTGTTGTTGTAAAAGACCTTACCGATTATGTTTACGGCAAAAAATCATTGCCCGAAAAATGCATTATGCTGACCTTTGACGACGGCTATTATAATAATTATTATTATGCACTCCCTTTGCTCGAAAAATACAACTGCAAGGCGGTCATATCTCCGATTGCGTCAGTGTCCGAAAAATTCACCGAAACCAAGGACATTTCCGTGACCTACGGTCATATAACTTTTGACGATATGAAAGAAATGTCCGATTCGGGCTATGTTGAAATTCAGAATCATTCGTACGATATGCATTCTTTGAAATCACGAAAGGGTGTTTTGCCAAAAGCGGGGGAGAGTGACGAAGCATATAAATCTATTCTTACGGAAGATGTTGTCAAAGCTCAAGGCTTGCTTGAAAATGCAACAGGAAAAAAACCGACCTGCTTTGTATATCCGTTCGGTGCAAAAAATGACCTGACCGAAAAGCTGATAAAAGAAATGGGCTTTTCGTGTACACTAACCTGTACGGAAAAGCCCAATATAATTACTAAAAATCCCGACAGCCTCTACGAGCTGGGACGATACCGCCGTGACCGCAACGAGTCAATGCAGAATCTTCTTATCCGAATTGAAACGCAGTCATAATATTTATACGGCAGATACGGCAGATTTTTCAGCCTTGGCGTTTCTTACAAAAGCCTCGCACAAAGCTATGAAGATGAAAAACAGCGGAGTTGTAATCGGCTGATAAAGGTTTACAACAGACTGAACAGCATAGCAGATAACAGCCGAAACGCACGCAATCAGCATCGGATTTTCCTTTGCATACTTAACTGCGTTCTTAATCGTACCGCACACAATGGCAAGATAGGAAAGAAGTCCCGTAATTCCGATTGTGATAAGGTAGTTTAGATATTCGTTATGGGCGGCATTTGTTGAGCTGTCACCGTATTTTGAAAGGTCATCAAAGTACGGACTGAATGCGGAGTAGAACATATCCGGACCTACGCCGAACAGCTTTTCAATAAATGAAGCGTCGCCGAAAATCCATATCGACCTTACCCACATAAAGCCTCTGTGCGTACCCCATATATCGTTAAAGCGAATAATTCTTTCAAAACTGCCGAGGTCGGTTTTGGTGTCAATACAGCTGAAATATACCATAATTCCTATCATGGCAACAGCACAAAATCCGAATACAACGGCAAGAGCAATCGGCACGGCTTTTGAAATTGTGATGTTTGGTTTTTTGTAATCAATAAGATACAAAATCCCTGTAATAAGGGCACAAGCTGCAAGCAATATCCAGCCGATGCCTGAGAAAACGAAAATTTCCTGAAATTTATCAAAGCCCTTGCTTTTGTCGTCAAAGCAGAGCGAGAACAATCTGAGCAGTTTTGCAAACAACAGCATAACAGTTGCCGAAAGGAAAAATCTTTTCAGTCTGACAAGGCTGTTTGAAAACCATACAAGGTAAATAATCATAAATACAGCCATGCCGAGAATGCCGGAATCGCTGTCGGCAGTCATAAGAGCCGCAAAGCCAAATCCTGTTGCAATAAGATAAATTGCCCTGAGCAAGGTTTTCTCCGTGATAACCGACATTGCAATCATAACAGGCATAGCGATGCAGATGTAGCTTGAAAGCAGATTTTTGTTGCCGATTGTTGAAGTGAAGTCGGTAATAGTCTGTTGGTCGGTGAGAAGAGTAAACATCCCGAGAGGATCAATATAGAATGAGTTAAGCACCGCAAGTGCATAAACTATCATTGAACCGAACGCAAGCGCAACAAATATGTATTCAAAATATTTAAAGCACCTTGTAATCATAAAATATGCTACGGTGTAAAATGCCATAAGCACAAGACCGTTGTTTCGTCCCTGAGTACCCAGAAGTGCATCCAAAGGGTTTGCAGACAACAGCGTTGAAATGACATTTATCCCGAGGAATACAATAAATGCCCAGTCCATAAACGAAAGCTCTTCATACAAATGCTTTGGTTTAGGTTTTTCAAGCTTTGAGTCTTCCGGCGGTTTATCAATGCTTGCGGTCATAATAATAAGAAATTCCGCAATAACGAGAATACCCGTCAATATAATGAAAAAGTAATACTTGTCATGCCTGATGTTAAAATATGCGTCCGTGAAAAACAACGGAAAAAGCGTGAACATAATAAGCAGATAATAGTTTGTGAGCGCCTGCTGTACCGAATATTTTTCTTTGGGTTTGGCAGGCGGATTTTTATGCTTTGCAGAAGTCATAATAAAATAACCTTTCAATATAATGTACTTCAATTTTATAACGCACACACGATGTTGTCAAGAAATAAAGTAAGTTGAAAGCTCTGATTTTCGACTTGTTTCGATTGGCATGTGCTTGCAAAAGAACAATAATTGCATATTTTTCGGCACTTTTATTCCCAAATTAATACTTGTGGAAAAATTAGTATTGTATTTATCTCCGTAAAATGGTATAATTTCCCTTGAGATGCATTTCCATATTTGCAGGACAAAGACTTTTGTAAAAAATTGTTTATGAATTTATCTATTTGCAGATTGGGTGGTTTTATGAAAAAATTAGTTGTTTTTGGCTTTGACGGCACTCTTGCCGACACAGCCCCCGGAATTTTATATTGTTTCAATACAACAGCAGTTGCAATGGGCTATGAGCCTGTTGAACACAGTGCACTATACGGAGTAATCGGCGCACCGCTTGAATACGGATTTAAAACGCTCTTTAATATGAGTGATGACGAAATTGAATATGCCGTAAAGAATTACAGCAAGCTTTATTCCCAGAAAGGAAAAGAGATGTTCACCGTCTATGACGGAATTTATGACGCTC
>ULWW01057170.1_pt1 | contig 10793 bp, 9 predicted proteins | sample 1960741 | NCBI WGS metagenome assembly ULWW01 (sample SAMEA4835823, study PRJEB28245) | human gut metagenome | biome: gut microbiome; material: fecal sample | place: Denmark | collected 2008
CATAAATCCCATGGTGGACTGGTTACTTTATTTACTCATCCCAATAGTCATCCGTATGATAGTGGACTGATTATAGCAAATGAGAATGGTATTGTGCAGAAATGGCTGGCAAAAGAAGATGAAAGACCATTGTATTATAAAAATAGAGTAAACGCTGGCCTTCATGTTATGTCACCGGAAATTTTGAAACAAAATATTGATACTCCTAAAATTGATTTAGATAGACAGCTTTTAAAACCTTTATCTGGAACAGGCAAAATGTTTTGTTATGACAGTCCAGAATATGTAAAAGATATGGGAACACCAGATAGATACTATGCAGTATGTGAAGATTTTAAAGCTGGACATGTACAGGGGAAAAATTTAAAGAATAAGCAGAAAGCAATTTTCCTTGATAGAGATGGGACAATTAACAAATATGTTGGATTTCTAAGAAATATTAATGAATTTGAATTGATTGATGGAGTATCCAAGGCAATCAGAAAAATGAATGAATCTGGATATTTAACAATTGTTGTAACAAACCAGCCAGTACTTGCTCGTGGTGAAGTGAATTTTGATGAATTAGATGAAATTCATAATAAGATGGAAACCTTATTGGGCAAAGATGGAGCATATATAGACGGCCTTTATTATTGTCCGCACCATCCGCATAAAGGATATGAAGGAGAAAGGCCTGAATTAAAAATAGAGTGTGAATGTAGAAAGCCGAAGCCAGGGATGCTTATGAAAGCAGCAGAAGATTTTAATGTAGATTTAGAGAAGTCTTGGATGATAGGTGACGGTGAAAATGATGTTTTGGCGGGAAAAAATGCTGGGTGTAAAACGGTATTAATTGGCAATCAGGATTATCAGCAGGATTATACAGTTTCATCATTAAAAGAGTTTGTAGATAGGATGTTGTAATTGGTAAAAAGGAGTTTTAGAGCAATGAGAAAACTAGAAGAAAGATTACAGAAACATGTTGATTTATTAATAGAAAGATACCCTGCATTAAAAAGCATTGAACAATCTATTATTGATGCGTATTTAGTTATGGAAGAATGCTATGAAAACGGCGGAAAATTATTAATTGCAGGAAATGGTGGTTCAGCAGCAGACTCAGAGCATATAGCTGGTGAATTGATGAAAAGATTTAAAACTCCTCGTCCGGTTAAGAAAGAATTTGCAGATAAACTTATTGCGATTGATCCAGAGAGAGGAACTCAACTTGCAAATAATCTAGAATGTTCATTAATGGCGATTCCATTAGTGGCACATGAAGCGTTAACTACAGCATATATTAATGATGTTGATGGTTTAGGTGTATTTGCACAGCAGTTATTTGGATTTGGAAAAGAAGGAGATGTATTCTTGGGAATCTCTACTTCTGGAAATAGTAAAAATGTATTGTCTGCTACTGTAGTTGCACGTGCTTTGGGTATTAAGGTTATTGGTCTTACTGGAGCAAAAGGGGGAGAATTAGCTGAAGTAGCGGATGTTGCTGTCAAGGCTCCAGAAACAGAAACATACATGGTTCAGGAGTTGCATTTACCAATTTATCATTGTTGGTGTTTAATGCTTGAAGATAAATTTTTTGGGGTATAGAAAATGAGTAAATCAAAAAAAATTTTATTTGTTATGCCGCGCTTACCTTTTCCGGCAACATCAGGAAGAAAAACATCATTGTATCATTATTGTAGAATTTTATCAGAAGAGCTTGGGTATAAGCTGATAGTAGCAGCGTTTCTTGAAAAAGAAGACAATCCTAATTTAAAACCAAAGTTTATTGATAGAATGGAGATATTGCCAAAACCTGCGTCTATAACAAAAATTAAAAATATTCTTATTGATTCAGTGATATTAAAAAGAAAACCGATGCAAGTTTCACTTTATTGGAATCCAGAAGCAAAAAAAATTATTGACATGTTAGTAGATGAAGAAAAACCAGATATAATTATTGGAGATATGGTGCGTAGCACAGAATATATCAGAGATTATAATGCTTTTCGCATAGCTGATTTAGACGATCGAATTTCTTTAAGATATCAAAGGCAGCTAGATTATGATATAACTGGAATAAATCCATATGGAGCTTTTTTAAATACTTTACCTAAAATGATTCAGAAAATAATGTTGTGGAAACCGTTAAAAATTTATGTTGTAAAGAATGAAATTAATTTATTAAGACGCTATGAACTTGAAATTTCAGAACAATGTGATAAAACTATTTTTGTGGCACAACAAGAAGCAGATATATTAAACAAAGAATTGCATAAAAATAAAGCATGTGCAGTTCCAATAGGTGTAGATGTAGATTATTTTTCTTTGAGATATAAGAATAGTGAAGAAGGTAAGATTGCTTTTCTTGGGGCGTTGGGTGTGGCGCATAATGAATTTGCAGTACGTTATTTTATTAAAGAAATATTGCCTTTAATTCTGTCTGAATATCCCAAAGCAAAATTTTTAGTTGTTGGCGGAGGGGCTTCTGAAGATTTATTAAAACTTCAATCAGAATATGTAATATTTACAGGAAGGGTTGAAGATGTACGAGATTATCTTGAAGAGTGCAGTGTTTTTGTATGTCCAATGACGTTTGGAAGTGGAATAAAAACTAAAAATCTTGAAGCAATGGCAATGGGGCTTCCGGTAGTGACGACATCTATAGGAGCTGAAAATATCAATGCACGAAATGAGAGGGATTGGATTGTTGCAGATTCAAGCGAGAAATTTGCAAAAGCTATTTTAGAGATTTTGGTAAATGAGAACAAACGATTATCGCTAAGTAAGAATGGTAGTATTTTTGTAAGGGAACACTTTACATGGAAAGTTGCAAAAGAGAAGTTTGCTGAAATATTTGGCGAAATTCAATAAGGAGTAATTAATACGTATGATTAAAAATGTTGTTGTTATAAATGATTTTGCATATATTAATGGTGGGGCAGGTAAAGTAGCGATAATGAGTGCGTTAGCTTTGGCTGATCAAGGGATAAATGTTTTCTTTTTTTGTGGAATGGGACCTGTATGTGATGAACTGAAAAGTTCAAAAATCAAAATTGTATCTACAGACCAAGGAGACATTACGCAAGGAAATAGAATGAAAGGATTATTACAGGGAATTAATAATAAATTTGCTGAAAAAAAATTATATCAATTGTTGCAACAATTAGATAAAAAAAGCACAATTGTACATTGCCATGCATGGAGTAAAATTCTATCATCTTCTATATTTAAAGCAACTAAAAAAGCCCATGTTCCAGTAGTAATCACAGGACATGATTATGGGACTGTATGTCCTAATGGATGTTTTTATGATTTTAGAAAGAATGAAATTTGTTCATGTAAACCTTTAGGATGTAAATGTATTGTAAAAAACTGTGACAAAAAAAAATATATATATAAAGCATTTAGAATTATAAGACAATTTATAAATAGACAATTTATTAAGGGAAATGATTTGCACTATTTTTTCATTTCAGAATTTAGCAAAGTTAAAATTAAACAAGCATTAGTTTGGCCGATTCAAGAACATTATGTTGTTAATCCAATTGATGTTGAGAATGTTGAGAATTCAAATGTTGAGAATAATAATATATATTTATTTATAGGTAGAGTATCGCAGGAAAAAGGAATTCCAATTTTTTGTGAGGCAATGAAATTAAGAGGAAGTAAAGGTATAGTAATCGGAGATGGACCAATATTGGATAGTTTGGTAAAAAAATATCCTATGGTTGATTTTGTAGGATGGAAGAAATCAGATGAAATAGATAAATATGCTATAAAGGCAAAAGGGTTAGTTTTTCCTTCAGTATGGTATGAAGCAGCACCGTTAACAATTCCAGAGGTCATGGGAAAATATGGCTTGCCGTGTATAGTGTCTGACGCATGTGCAGGACAAGATTATATTAATGATGGTTTTAATGGATATATCTTCAAAAATGGAGATGTGAATGATTTAATACGTAAGTTGGATTTATTGGATTTAAAATCAAAAAAATTGCAGGAAAATATTTTGCACAGTTTTAATAGAAATACATATTCTAAAAAGACTCATGCTAGTAATTTGATTAAAGAATATAATAAAATATTGGAAGAATATAAATAATTCGCAGATTAACAGGAGTGAATTTATGTTAAAAAAGATAAATGCAGCAATAAACATAATATTGGGGAATATGATTATAAATAAAATTCCAAGTAGAACTATTAGACGAGGCTTTTATAAAGCTATGGGAATGAAAATAGGAAAGAATTCGGTGATTTTTCGAAGAGCGGATATATTAGCTCCGTATTCAATAGAGATAGGAGAAAATACATCTATAGGTTGGTTTTGTCATTTAGATGGTAGAGGTGGATTGAAAATTGGTAGTAATACAAATATTTCCAGCTATACAAAATTTATTACCGGAACTCACGATGTAGATTCTACAGATTATGTTACTGCACAATTTAAACCAATTTCTATTGGATCTCGTGTATGGATATGTACAGGTGCAATTATATTACCGGGAGTAAATATTGGAGATGGAGCAGTAATAGCAGCTGGTGCAGTTGTTACCAAAGACGTTCTACCATATACGATGGTTGGTGGGGTTCCGGCAAAAGCAATAAGAAAACGTAGGGAGGATCTTGATTATTGTTTGCCAAAGGCAACTATTCTCCATTAATTATATTTTGGAAAAGGAGTAAATGTGATTGTAAACTTTAAACAGTTACATATTGACAATAATGAATAAAGAGAAAATAAAATTTGAAAAAGTAATATGGATGCTTATAACGGTTTTTAGTATAATTATTTCAATGGTTGTTACGTTAGATAAAAATAAGCCAAGTTATTATACATGGTTACCTCTTCTTCCATTATCATTTGCAATTATTAATTTCTTTTCATATGGAATTTATAATAACATTTTTGATTTTTCTCATAATCTTGCAAAATTAATAATTCATTTATTATATTTTATTAGAGAGTCTGTAGCTATATATTTTCTTTACAAAGGGGGATATACTGCAACATTATATAAATTATCCGAAAAAAATATTAATGCAGGAATTTCATTAATGATATTTGAAACTTGTTGTGTTTATATTGTTTTAAATTATTATGGAAAAATACATTTAAAATTGGGAAAAATACATTTCTTTAAACCAACTATACGGAAAGGGGGATATAAAAAAAGTAAATACAAATATGTAGGATTTATTATGATGTTTTGCGTTTTATTTTGTATATTGGCGTATATCATGTCTCCCCTGATACGAAATTCGTATACAGCGTTGTGGGATTCTTCACTATTGTCTACAGATAGTTATTTTTTAGCAAAAATGGAAGCTCAGGCTGGATCAAAAGATAGAATTTTGTTCACACTTTTTAATGTTTTTTTTGATTTTACCAGAATTCTTTTTCCATGTTTTGTTTTATACATATTAAGAAAAAAAATAGGTGATAAATTTATATGCATTATAATAGGAACTATTTTATGTATAGTTCAATTTGCTATGATATTAAATGAAAATATATATATATTAATAACATGTATGATAATTGGAATTTATATGTTGAAGATATTTCCCCAATATAGAAATTTTATGAAGAGAATGCTGATTATAGTTGGTACAATTATTGTAGTTTACTATTTTATATCTGTTGCATTCACTGTTTCAATTGGAAAAGGGAATATTTATGAAATACTGAGTGATATGTTTCAAATATATTTTCCAGGTATAACTAATATTGCATGTGGATTTAATATAGTAGATCATAATGTTTTAAATACATTATTTTTTGATATTTATGAAACTATACCATTTCATAGCACATTGTTTGGATTATCAGGGGATAGACTCAGCGATTTGTATAATGCATGTAATGGAGTGAAATATACAATTTGTCCTGGTATCATACAATCATATCATTATTTAGGTGCTTTTGCGCCTGTAGTTACTTGTGGGATAGTGATAATAGCGTTAAATACACAGAAAAAATTAAATGATTCTAAAGATATGTTCGCATACGCTGCGTATGCATTGTTATTAATTTATACATCTATGACACCAGTTTGTTATTATCCAACAGTTTTATTGTCTAGATTTTTAAGTACAATTTTGCCAATGCTTATAATTTCAAAATTCGCAGGAAACAATTATACATTTGATAGAATAGGTATCATGGAAGATTAGGAGGTTTTATTAATGATAGGTCTTGTAACGTGTTTTTGGGTAAAAAATTATGGAAGTGCATTGCAATCATATGCAACACAAAATATATTAGATAAATTAAATATGGAAAATGAAACAATCAATTATTCTGTCGCTAATGAACCTTTATTAAGAAGATTGAATATTATTTTACATAAATTGAGATATCCCAGTGTTCGAAAAGCAAAGATAGATAAATACATAAATAAAAAAGAACTACACAAATCTGAAGAATATGAAAAGGGGGTTAAGGATAGAATACAGGCTTTTGATTCGTTTATAAAAGCTCATATCAGGTTTTCTGAGCAAATTAAGGATAGAAAGCATTTAGAAAAACAGTCTTTAAAGTATTCTACAATTATTGTAGGTAGTGATCAGCTATGGCTTCCAGAAAATATAGAAGAAGACTATTATACGTTAACGTGGGTTCCTAAAGGTATAAAGAAAGTGTCTTATGCTACAAGTTTTGGCGTATCAACAATTCCATCAATGATAAGAAAGAAAACGAGAGAATTTTTAATGGAGATGGATGATATTTCCGTTAGAGAATTGTCTGGGGTAAATATTGTTAAAGAAATTTCTGGGAAAAATGCAGAAATAGTACTAGATCCTACTTTATTATTAACTAGAAAAGAATGGGATAATCTAGATAAAAGAAACAGAATGATTGAGGAAAAATATATTTTTTGCTATTTTATGGCTAAGGGGCAGAAAAAAAGAAAATTTGCTGAAAAATTAAAAGAGAAAACAGGATATAAAATAGTAGTATTAAAACATTTGGATGAATTTATACCTGAGGATGAAAATTTTGGGGACTACGCACCATATGATATAGGACCAATAGAGTTTATTAATTTAATAAAGTATGCAGAATATGTTTGTACAGATTCGTTTCATGGGACAGTCTTTTCTATAATTAATCATAAAGATTTTTTTACCTTTAGTAGATATGAAAAAGAAGTTCAAGAATCAACAAATACACGCTTAGTTTCATTGTTGAAATTGTTAGGTTTAGAAAATAGAATGAATAATGATGAAATAATGAATGCAACAATTATAAACTATGATGATGTTGATCGTAAATTGTTAAAGTTGCGTGAAAATTCTTTAACCTATTTAAAAGATGCTATAGATTGGAATTAGAAAGATGCAAATATTAAGTGAGAAAAATCAATGTTGTGGGTGTGGAGCTTGTGCAAATATTTGTCCAAAGCAATGTATATCAATGTTACCAGATAAAGAGGGATTTTTGTATCCTAATATAGATGATACATTATGTATTAACTGTAAAAAGTGTGAACATACATGTCCTATAATTAATAAAGATAAAAATGAAATTCAAATTTTAAAATCATATGTGGTACAAAATAAGAATGAAATAATTAAAAGGGAAAGTACATCTGGAGGTTTCTTTTCGTGTATTGCAAACTATATATTAGTATTAGGGGGAATTGTTTATGCACCAATGTTTAATGAGAAAATGAAAGTAAATCATACTCAAATTACAAGCTGTGAAGATTTAGCTTTAGCAAGGGGATCTAAATATGTTCAAAGTGACATAGGATGGTGTTATAGACAGATAAAAAAGGACTTAGATGAAAAAAAAGTAGTTTGTTTTGCAGGTACACCATGCCAGATAGAGGGATTAATTAATTTTTTGGGACAAATTCCTGAAAACTTAATAACTGTTGGGGTGGTGTGCCATGGTGTACCTTCGCCTAAAGTATGGGAAAAGTACATAAACGAAATTCAATATAAATATAAAAAGAAAGTAGTATTTGTAAATTTTAGAGATAAGACTTTGGGATATCATAGATCGGGAATAAAAGTATATTTTGAAGATGGATCAAATAAAGTGATGACACCTCCTGATATATATTTAAGTACTTTTTTTGCTGAAATTTGTTCCAGACCATCCTGTTATCAATGTAATTTTAAAGATTTAGGAAGAGTATCTGATTTTACTTTGTTTGATGCGTGGCATGCACAAGATCCTGATGTAGGATTAGATAATGAAGGCGCAACAAATGTCTTTATAAATTCGACAAAGGGAATTAAAATTTTTGATCAGTTGAGTAATGATTTCATTTTTAAAGAAATAGAGTATAATCAAGCAGTCCGTGAAGATGGTATAATGGTTTTGAATTCAGCAGTGCCTAATATTAATAGAAATCAATTTTTTGAGAATATAGATAATTATAAATTGAGTGAATTGCAAGCTCGATATTATCCATTATCTGTTAAACAGCATATAAAATACATAATTAAAGATATATTAAATTACATGGGCTTGCTTGAAAAGATAGATAGGATTAGGTGATTAATGTGAACAATAAATTTAAAAAATTAGCTTCAAATACAATCATATTTGCAATTGGTAGTATTGGTTCCAAATTTATAACCTTTTTATTAGTTCCTATTTATACAAATACATTAACAACAGCAGAATATGGAACTACAGAAATTGTTGTTACCGCTATTAATTTATTGATTCCGTTTTTGTCTTTATCGATTCAGGATGCTGTATTACGGTTTGGATTAGCGCCAGACATTGAAGCTAAGAAGGTAATAAAGAATGCTGTTTTTATTGTTGGGATAGGATCCATCATATCGTGTTGTTTAACTCCGGTATATGGAATATATAATGCAATAGGACGTTGGGCAGGATATTTTTCTATTTTAATAATATTAAATATGTTTAGAACTATTTTTTCTTTACAAGCTAAGGCAATTGAAAAAAATATAGTATTTACAGTAGATGTATTAATGTATTCCTTATTAACTTGTGGAGCGAGTTGCTTATTTTTAATTGTTTTTAAACAGGGAATAGCAGGATATTTTAATGCGTTGATAATTGCTAATATTGTTTCAATCATTTTTTTAGGGATTGCATGCGGAATAGGGAAGGATATAATATACACAAAATTGGATATGAATTTGATGAGACAAATGTTAACATTTTCTATTCCATTAATTTTTAATGCTGTTTCATGGTGGGTTGCAAATTCGTCAGATAGATTGATGTTGAATTATTTTAAGGGAGCAGGCGATGTTGGGTTGTATTCTGTAGCAGCTAAAATTCCATCTATTATAACCAGTATAACGAGTATATTCAATCAAGCATGGATGATTTCTTCAGTAACAGAATATGATTCAAATAATGAAAGTACATTTTTTTCAAAAACATTTCATGGATACAATTTTGTTTTGATTTTATGTACTGCGATAACAATTATAATTATAAAACCATTTATGCATTTATATGTAGGAATAGATTTTAGATCATCGTGGATTTATGTTCCATTTCTGTTAGTAGGAGCTATTTTTTTCTCATATGCGAATTTCTTTGGAGCAATATATATGTCAGCAAAGAGAAATATTAGTATTATGCTTACAACTTTAGTAGCTGCAATAGCAAATGTTATTCTTAATTATTTTATGATTCCTCGCTGGGGAATTCAAGGAGCTGTTGTTGCGACCATGATTTCTTATATTATAGTAGGAATATATAGATTATTAGGGGCACAAGGGATTGTTCGTATGAATATAAATTTGAAAAAAACATTCTTTGCGTTAATATTATTGATTATAGAGAGTATAGCAACAATCGGTGAGGGAATATTTTTGATTATATCTGGAATATGTGTTGTAGTGATATTTATAATGTATAAAGGAATGGTTAAAGATTTTGTGCTTGTAATAAAATGCAAAATAAATAAGAGAAAAATAGAGAAGTAAGAGAAGATGATTTATGAAATTTTTTATGCATTTCTAATAAAAATTATAAAATTATTCCACAGAAATTTTATAGCAACATTTTTTATGGCTATATTAATAATTCTAGTTAGGAGAAAATATAAATTATCAGATATAAAGAAGGAATTATATTCGATATGGAATAATATCAAAAAAAATCACCAATACAGAAATGAATGTTGTTTAATAGTATGGCTTGTATTTATGTTGTTTTGTACGGTATTTACAAGAGATTTTATAAATCCATTTGAAAATATACTGGGTAATTGGTGGCCGTACAATATAGAATTTTCATATGTAGAACTCGACTGTATTGAAAATGTATGTTTATTTATACCATATGGATATTTTATAAATTCATTAAGAACAAAAAATATTAAAGGTAATATTATCATTGTGCTTTTGACCTCACTATGTATAGAGTGTTTTCAAATTATTACTGTATCTGGTACCTTTCAATTATCTGATATATTTTATAATATTATAGGAGGAATGTTTGGAATTCTTATAAGTAAAGGAAATTATCATAGCAAGTGACGGTATTATTAGAAGCATCATGAATATGGAAACAGAAAAATACCATATATTTGCATTGTTAGATGATATCTTCAAATGATGATGAAGTGCTTGATTGAAAGGTATAGTATGACACAGGATTATGGAAATGGATAATCAATTTTGGTGAAATTTAGAGTTTTGTGTAAAAAAGAAATATTTTTTGAGGGAGAAAAGAGATGAATGAGATAATTACATGTGTAATCAGAATGAAGGATTTCTGTCTTTTGTTCTTCATATAGTGACAATTGTTATTAGTATAATTGCAATTACAACTTCGTTTAAGGTTGTAAAGCTGCCATATA
>ULWW01009033.1_pt1 | contig 10731 bp, 10 predicted proteins | sample 1960741 | NCBI WGS metagenome assembly ULWW01 (sample SAMEA4835823, study PRJEB28245) | human gut metagenome | biome: gut microbiome; material: fecal sample | place: Denmark | collected 2008
ATAAACGCTGGCAGGAAGGAATGGTGAATATTGATGATCTTATTCGGGAAGCGTGACACAAATTCCGGTGTTAATACCCGCATATACTTCGCCAGCACCACGTAGTCAGGTTGATAAGCATCAATGGCATCCGCCATCTTTTGATCGTGCTCGTTGCGGCTTAACCCTTCATGGCTTACCAGCTCAAACGGTATATCAAAACGCTCAACCAGAGAACGTAAAGTATCGTGGTTACCAATCACTGCCGCGATTTCGACATCCAGGCCGCCATAATTGGCTTTCATCAACAAATCGCCAAGGCAATGCGCTTCTTTAGTGACCAGAATCACTATCCGGCGACGACCGGCAGGATTCAGCTCACGCACGGAGCCTTCTGGCAATGCGCTATCGAGATCCGCCAGCAGGGTGGAATCATTAAAAATCCCTTCCAGTTCCGTGCGCATAAAAAAGCGCCCGGTACGGTGATCAACAAATTCATTGTTCTGTACGATATTTAACTCGTGCTTGTAGCAAATATTGGTAATACGTGCGATCAGACCTTTTTGGTCCGGACAAATAGTACGCAAAACTTTACGTTGGAGTGAATGCATTGCTGGAAAAACCTTGTTGAGAGTGTTTGCTAAACCGTACCGTCAACCATTATTGGCCGCAGCACTTTTTAAATTTTTTACCTGAACCACAAGGGCAGGGATCGTTGCGGCCAAACTGCGGACGTGTACCGTCAATATAGTACCATTGACCGTTTTCTTTCAAAAATCGCGAACGTTCAATTATTGCACCTGTTTTGCCACCTTCGGTAAATCGAGCAACAAAACTGACAAATCCGATATTGTCGGCGTCCTGCCAACAATGTTCAAATACGGTCAATCCCAACCATTCAGTATGCGCAAATCCGGCAATCAATTCGGCACGTAACGCCGCTGCTCCACAAGATGGATGCCAGGTCTTTATTAAATAATCTGCGTCTTGCATCACAAAAGCGCAGTAACGCGAACGCATGAGATGTTCTGGATCAGGTGCAACCTTTTCACCAGACACATAAGGGTGGCAACATAGGCTATACTCGACAGCACTACCACAGGGACAAAGCTGAGACACAAATAATCTCCCTGGAAACAATAACGGCGTATTAACCGCCTGAGTAGCACTATGTTAACCGAGCAGTAGCGATGTGGCTACGATTGCATTCCAGGGGAATCTTGCGGGAATAATGAGAAAGATAAAAATAGGGCTGGCGCTGGGATCTGGCGCGGCGAGAGGTTGGTCGCATATTGGCGTTATTAATGCGCTAAAAAAAGTGGGTATTGAAATTGATATCGTTGCAGGATGTTCAATTGGTTCGCTGGTGGGCGCGGCCTATGCATGCGATCGATTATCTGCGCTGGAAGATTGGGTAACCTCTTTCAGTTATTGGGATGTTTTACGCCTGATGGATCTCTCCTGGCAGCGCGGTGGGTTACTGCGCGGCGAGCGTGTCTTCAATCAATACCGCGAAATAATGCCGGAAACAGAGATCGAAAATTGTTCCCGTCGCTTCGCGGCTGTTGCCACCAATTTAAGTACGGGGCGTGAATTATGGTTTACTGAAGGCGATCTCCATCTTGCTATTCGCGCATCATGCAGTATTCCAGGACTAATGGCACCCGTTGCGCATAACGGCTACTGGCTGGTTGATGGGGCAGTCGTTAACCCAATTCCTATTTCGCTCACGCGTGCATTGGGTGCTGATATTGTGATAGCGGTCGACCTGCAGCACGATGCTCATTTGATGCAACAAGATTTGCTCTCCTTTAATGTCAGTGAAGAAAATAGCGAGAATGGTGATTCTCTGCCGTGGCATGCGCGTCTGAAAGAAAGGTTAGGCAGTATAACGACACGTCGGGCGGTGACAGCACCAACGGCAACAGAGATTATGACCACTTCTATCCAGGTGCTGGAGAACCGCCTTAAAAGGAACCGCATGGCAGGTGATCCGCCCGATATTCTGATTCAACCTGTTTGCCCGCAAATATCTACGCTTGATTTCCATCGTGCGCACGCTGCCATTGCGGCCGGGCAGCTGGCAGTGGAAAAGAAAATGGACGAACTTTTGCCGTTGGTACGCACCAACATTTGACCAGAATTTTTATCTACACTTAAGTTAATTCTGACAGGCGCAGGTGGCAATAGCATGCCACTATTGAGTAAAGCCAGTCAGGGGAGAGAACATGACGCAGCCATTGGTCGGAAAACAGATTCTCATTGTTGAAGATGAGCAGGTATTTCGCTCGCTTCTGGATTCGTGGTTTTCCTCATTGGGAGCGACAACGGTACTGGCGGCTGATGGGGTGGATGCCCTTGAGTTGCTGGGAGGTTTCACTCCAGACCTGATGATATGTGATATCGCGATGCCACGAATGAACGGGCTTAAACTGCTGGAGCATATACGTAACAGAGGCGACCAGACCCCAGTTCTGGTGATATCTGCCACTGAAAATATGGCAGATATTGCCAAAGCGTTACGTCTGGGCGTTGAAGATGTTTTGCTGAAACCAGTTAAAGATCTGAATCGCTTGCGCGAGATGGTTTTTGCCTGTCTCTATCCCAGCATGTTTAATTCGCGCGTTGAGGAAGAGGAAAGGCTTTTTCGCGACTGGGATGCAATGGTTGATAACCCTGCCGCAGCGGCGAAATTATTACAGGAACTACAACCGCCGGTTCAGCAGGTGATTTCCCATTGCCGGGTTAATTACCGTCAATTGGTTGCCGCGGACAAACCCGGCCTGGTGCTTGATATTGCCGCACTTTCGGAAAACGATCTGGCATTTTATTGCCTTGATGTAACCCGAGCTGGACATAATGGCGTACTTGCTGCCTTGTTATTACGCGCATTGTTTAACGGATTATTACAGGAACAGCTTGCACACCAAAATCAACGGTTGCCAGAGTTGGGCGCGTTATTGAAGCAGGTAAACCATTTACTCCGTCAGGCCAATCTGCCGGGGCAGTTTCCGCTATTAGTTGGCTATTATCATCGCGAACTGAAAAATCTCATTCTGGTTTCTGCGGGTCTGAATGCGACGTTAAATACCGGCGAACACCAGGTGCAAATCAGTAATGGTGTTCCGTTAGGCACTTTAGGTAACGCTTATTTGAATCAATTGAGCCAGCGATGCGATGCCTGGCAATGCCAAATATGGGGAACCGGTGGTCGACTGCGCTTGATGTTGTCTGCAGAATGAGCAAACGATAACGCGGGCTAAATTTGCATTACCAGCTAATGTCGGCTGGTGGTACTATCGTCGCCATTCGTATAAGTAATTGTCTTAATTATGCTAACTCGCATCCTTTTCAGAACTTAGCCCCTCCGGGGTGCTGATATACTGGGATGCGATACAGAAATATGAACACGTTCAAAACACGAACAGTCCAGGAGAATTTAAATGGCTGCCATTAATACGAAAGTCAAAAAAGCCGTTATCCCCGTTGCGGGATTAGGAACCAGGATGTTGCCGGCGACGAAAGCCATCCCGAAAGAGATGCTGCCACTTGTCGATAAGCCATTAATTCAATACGTCGTGAATGAATGTATTGCGGCTGGCATTACTGAAATTGTGCTGGTTACACACTCATCTAAAAACTCTATTGAAAACCACTTTGATACCAGTTTTGAACTCGAAGCAATGCTGGAAAAACGTGTAAAACGTCAACTGCTTGATGAAGTGCAGTCTATTTGTCCGCCGCACGTAACTATTATGCAAGTTCGTCAGGGGCTGGCGAAAGGCCTAGGACACGCGGTATTGTGTGCTCACCCGGTAGTGGGTGATGAACCTGTGGCTGTTATTTTGCCTGACGTTATTCTGGATGAATATGAATCCGATTTGTCACAGGATAACCTGGCAGAGATGATCCGCCGCTTCGATGAAACGGGTCATAGCCAGATCATGGTTGAACCGGTTGCTGATGTGACCGCATATGGCGTTGTGGATTGCAAAGGCGTTGAATTAGCGCCGGGTGAAAGCGTACCGATGGTTGGCGTGGTTGAAAAACCGAAAGCGGATGTTGCGCCGTCTAATCTCGCTATTGTGGGTCGTTACGTACTTAGTGCGGATATTTGGCCGTTGCTGGCAAAAACCCCTCCGGGAGCTGGTGATGAAATTCAGCTCACCGACGCAATTGATATGCTAATCGAAAAAGAAACGGTTGAAGCCTATCATATGAAAGGGAAGAGCCATGACTGCGGTAATAAATTAGGTTACATGCAGGCCTTCGTTGAATACGGTATTCGTCATAACACCCTTGGCACGGAATTTAAAGCCTGGCTTGAAGAAGAGATGGGCATTAAGAAGTAACATCCGTATCGGTGTTATCCACGAAACGGCGTTGAGCAATCGACGCCGTTTTTTTATAGCTTATTCTTATTAAATTGTCTTAAACCGGACAATAAAAAATCCCGCCGATGGCGGGATTTTAAGCAAGTGCAATCTACAAAAGATTATTGCTTGATCAGGAAATCGTCGAGGGATTTACCTTGCTCATCCATTGCTTTTTTGATTACAGCTGGAGTACGGCCCTGGCCAGTCCAGGTTTTAGTTTCGCCGTTTTCGTCAACGTAGCTATATTTTGCCGGACGCTGAGCACGTTTAGCTTTGGTTCCAGATTTAACGGCGGCAAGGCTATTCAGCAGCTCGTTCGGGTCAATACCGTCAGCGATCAGCATTTCGCGATATTGCTGCAGTTTACGAGTGCGCTCTTCAACTTCAGCAGCAGCCGCGCTTTCTTCTTCGCGACGTTCGTTAACAACAACTTCTAATTTTTCCAGCATTTCTTCCAGCGTTTCAAGTGTACATTCTCTTGCCTGCGCACGAAGAGTACGGATGTTGTTCAGAATTTTAAGTGCTTCGCTCATTGTAGTAATCTCAAACTTATATTGGGGTGGTTTGTTGAGGTAATAATAGAGCCTTAAATTCAGTTGTGCAATAGCCAGGAATGTAAGGAATTCAAAATTGTTCTTTATTTTGTGCCGCCAATAAATATCTTTTCATAAAATTAGCCAGAAAAGACGCGGCATATAGCCCTATTTGTACCGATGATTTCGCAGCACGTGAGGTTAAAACTTCCTGATTCATGTCACATTTTATGGGGAGATTATCGTAAGCTGACGACCTTTCAGTCTTCTGTATTAGTCGTGTTTACGAGAATTCCCTATTAAGCGAATGATGAAAAGTAGAACAGTCGCAATAAGAGCAGGGACTTAGTATTGCACTATCTCCTGGAGGTCAACAGAGGGCTATTACTTGCGCAACAGGTTAAAGATTGTGAATAGTTACCAGCAGTCATTTACCCGCTTATAACAAGCGAGGCAGTTGTAATGATAGCTCAGAAGGATTATGCAAGGCTTCGTAAGGGAGAACGCATATACCACTTCTGTGCATACTGTTGAGCTGAAAAACTGACGAATTATGATAAACTCCAGCCAACTTTATTTCATATCATTGAGGGCCTGTGGCTGATGGCACAGCTATATTTCTACTATTCCGCAATGAATGCGGGTAAGTCTACAGCATTGTTGCAATCTTCATACAATTACCAGGAACGCGGCATGCGCACTGTCGTATATACGGCAGAAATTGATGATCGCTTTGGTGCCGGGAAAGTCAGTTCGCGTATAGGTTTGTCATCGCCTGCAAAATTATTTAACCAAAATTCATCATTATTTGATGAGATTCGTGCGGAACATGAACAGCAGGCAATTCATTGCGTACTGGTTGATGAATGCCAGTTTTTAACCAGACAACAAGTATATGAATTATCGGAGGTTGTCGATCAACTCGATATACCCGTACTTTGTTATGGTTTACGTACCGATTTTCGAGGTGAATTATTTATTGGCAGCCAATACTTACTGGCATGGTCCGACAAACTGGTTGAATTAAAAACCATCTGTTTTTGTGGCCGTAAAGCAAGCATGGTGCTGCGTCTTGATCAAGCAGGCAGACCTTATAACGAAGGTGAGCAGGTGGTTATTGGTGGTAATGAACGATACGTTTCTGTATGCCGTAAACACTATAAAGAGGCGTTACAAGTCGGCTCATTAATGGCTATTCAGGAAAGGCATCGCCACGATTAATAAGAATTTCTTTACTGACAGGGTGAGCAGGGCACTTTTATCCTGTCAGTTCGTTTTACGCACTTCTTCCGGGCTATACACCCTTCTCGGCAGTTTTTAACGCCGCTATACGCCTCACAGGGCTCTTAAGCACCGACGTTGACTTGTGACCTGTAAAGTACAATATCCCTGTGTTTAGGCGTTATACATCGTCGCAAATATGATGAAGGCTAATGCTGTCGGTTTATGGAAAAGTTGCTTTGGGTAAACAAAAAAACGGCCCCAGAAGGGGCCGTTTATGTTGCCAGACAGCGCTACTGATTAAGCGGATTTTTTCGCTTTTTTCTCAGCTTTAGCCGGAGCGGCTTCTTTTTTCGCTGCAGTTTCACCTTCTACATAATCACGACCGTAGTAGGTATCCAGCAGAATCTGTTTCAGCTCGGAGATCAGCGGGTAACGCGGGTTAGCGCCGGTGCACTGGTCATCGAATGCATCTTCAGACAGTTTATCCACGTTCGCCAGGAAGTCTGCTTCCTGAACGCCAGCTTCACGGATAGATTTCGGAATACCCAGTTCAGCCTTCAGCGTTTCCAGCCATGCCAGCAGTTTCTCGATCTTAGCAGCAGTACGGTCGCCCGGTGCGCTCAGACCCAGGTGGTCGGCAATTTCAGCATAACGACGGCGAGCCTGCGGACGGTCATACTGGCTGAATGCAGTCTGCTTGGTCGGGTTGTCGTTCGCATTGTAGCGAATAACGTTACAAATCAGCAGGGCGTTTGCCAGACCGTGCGGAATATGGAACTGGGAACCCAGTTTGTGCGCCATTGAGTGACATACACCCAGGAAGGCGTTCGCAAACGCGATACCCGCGATAGTCGCTGCACTGTGAACACGTTCACGCGCTACCGGATTTTTAGACCCTTCGTGGTAGGACGCTGGCAGATATTCTTTCAGCAGTTTCAGTGCCTGCAGAGCCTGACCATCAGAGAACTCAGATGCCAGTACAGAAACATAAGCTTCCATGGCGTGAGTTACTGCGTCCAGACCACCGAAAGCACACAGGGACTTCGGCATGTCCATAACCAGGTTGGCGTCGACAATCGCCATATCCGGGGTCAGCGCATAGTCTGCCAGCGGATATTTCTGACCAGTAGCGTCGTCAGTTACAACCGCAAACGGAGTGACTTCAGAACCTGTACCAGAAGTGGTGGTGACAGCGATCATTTTCGCTTTCACGCCCATTTTCGGGAACTTGTAGATACGTTTACGGATATCCATAAAGCGCAGCGCCAGCTCTTCGAAGTGAGTTTCCGGATGTTCGTACATAACCCACATGATCTTCGCGGCGTCCATCGGGGAACCACCACCCAGCGCGATAATCACGTCTGGTTTGAAGGAGTTTGCCAGTTCTGCACCTTTACGAACGATGCTCAGGGTCGGGTCAGCTTCTACTTCGAAGAAGACTTCAGTTTCAACGCCTGCTGCTTTCAGTACGGAAGTGATCTGATCAGCATAACCATTGTTGAACAGGAAGCGGTCAGTCACGATGAGCGCACGTTTGTGGCCATCAGTAATCACTTCATCCAGCGCGATTGGCAGGGAGCCACGGCGGAAGTAGATAGATTTCGGAAGTTTGTGCCACAACATGTTTTCAGCTCGCTTAGCAACGGTTTTCTTGTTGATCAGGTGTTTCGGACCAACGTTTTCAGAGATGGAGTTACCACCCCAGGAACCACAACCCAGAGTCAGGGAAGGTGCGAGTTTGAAGTTATACAGGTCACCGATACCACCCTGAGAAGCCGGGGTGTTAATCAGGATACGAGCCGTTTTCATTTTCTGACCGAAGTAAGAAACGCGAGCCGGTTGGTTATCCTGGTCAGTGTACAGGCAAGAGGTATGACCGATACCACCCATAGCAACCAGTTTCTCTGCTTTTTCTACCGCGTCTTCGAAATCTTTAGCGCGGTACATTGCCAGAGTCGGGGACAGTTTTTCATGTGCGAACGGTTCGCTTTCATCAACAACGGTCACTTCACCGATCAGAATCTTGGTGTTTTCTGGTACAGAGAAGCCTGCCAGTTCAGCAATTTTATAGGCTGGCTGACCAACGATAGCCGCGTTCAGCGCACCGTTTTTCAGGATAACGTCCTGAACAGCTTTCAGCTCTTTACCCTGCAACAGATAGCCGCCGTGGGTTGCGAAACGTTCACGTACTGCGTCATAAACAGAGTCAACAACAACAACAGACTGTTCAGAAGCACAGATTACGCCGTTGTCGAAGGTTTTGGACATCAGTACAGATGCAACTGCACGTTTGATATCAGCAGTTTCATCGATAACAACCGGAGTGTTACCCGCGCCTACGCCGATAGCTGGTTTACCGGAGCTGTATGCGGCTTTAACCATGCCCGGACCACCAGTCGCGAGGATCAGGTTGATGTCTGGGTGGTGCATCAGTGCGTTAGACAGTTCAACAGAAGGTTGATCGATCCAGCCGATCAGATCTTTCGGAGCACCTGCAGCGATAGCAGCCTGCAGAACGATATCAGCCGCTTTGTTGGTGGCATCTTTTGCACGCGGGTGCGGGGAGAAGATAATGGCGTTACGGGTCTTCAGACTGATCAGCGATTTGAAGATAGCAGTTGAAGTCGGGTTAGTGGTCGGAACGATACCGCAAATAATACCGATTGGTTCAGCGATAGTGATGGTACCAAAAGTGTCGTCTTCAGACAGAACACCACAGGTTTTTTCATCTTTATAGGCGTTGTAGATATATTCAGAAGCAAAGTGGTTTTTGATCACTTTATCTTCGACGATACCCATGCCGGATTCGGCAACGGCCATTTTCGCGAGTGGGATTCGAGCATCTGCAGCAGCCAGAGCGGCGGCGCGGAAGATTTTGTCTACTTGCTCTTGAGTGAAACTGGCATATTCACGCTGGGCTTTTTTTACACGCTCTACTAGTGCGTTAAGTTCAGCGACATTAGTAACAGCCATAATGCTCTCCTGATAATGTTAAACTTTTTTAGTAAATCATCTGCTCGAATACGAGAGTATAGTCAGTGCGGTGATGATTTGCTTAACCGATGAAAATCAAAAGCTTACTCGCGCTCACACTCACTGTGATTTACTAAAAGAGTTTAAACATTAGAGTTATTATCTCTAATGCGTCACTTCCAGGTGGCGTAAGCAAGATTACTCACTTCTGGGTACTGATTACGTGATCCAAATCAAATTTTTGCAAAGCTGACACCTTTCAGCATCGCTTTTCGCCATTATAGCTAACAGTTAATAAATTGTAGTATGATTTGGTGGCTACATTAGCATGTTTTGCACAACTAGATAACAATAACGAATGATAGCAATTTTAAGTAGTTAGGAGGTGAAAAATGCTGTCAAAAGGCGTATTGTCAGCGCGTCTTTTCAACCTTATTTATGGCTAACATTATCCGGCTTTTGCTTCGGAGCTAACCGTGATTCAGACCCTTTTTGATTTTCCCGTTTACTTCAAATTTTTCATCGGGTTATTTGCGCTGGTCAACCCGGTAGGGATTATTCCCGTCTTTATCAGCATGACCAGTTATCAGACAGCGGCAGCGCGAAACAAAACTAACCTTACAGCCAACCTGTCTGTGGCCATTATCTTGTGGATCTCGCTTTTTCTCGGCGACACGATTCTGCAACTTTTTGGTATATCAATTGATTCGTTCCGTATCGCCGGGGGCATCCTGGTGGTGACGATAGCGATGTCGATGATCAGCGGCAAGCTTGGCGAGGATAAACAGAACAAGCAAGAAAAATCAGAAACCGCGGTACGTGAAAGTATTGGTGTGGTGCCATTGGCGTTGCCGTTGATGGCGGGGCCAGGGGCGATCAGTTCTACCATCGTCTGGGGTACGCGTTATCACAGCATTAGCTATCTGTTTGGTTTCTTTGTGGCTATTGCATTGTTCGCTTTATGTTGTTGGGGATTGTTCCGCATGGCACCGTGGCTGGTACGGGTTTTACGCCAGACCGGCATCAACGTGATTACGCGTATTATGGGGCTATTGCTGATGGCATTGGGGATTGAATTTATCGTTACTGGTATTAAGGGGATTTTCCCCGGCCTGCTTAATTAATTCCTTTCAAATGAAACGGAGCTGCCATGCTCCGTTTACTTCGTCATTATTTTTACTTTGTTCCCGCGCAGTTATCAAAAGCAAAAGGAATAGGTAAAAATATTCTTCTCAAATTACAGTTAGTTATAAGGATTTCCTTAACTGTTTCTCTTCACCATCATGTTATTTTCGCCACATCATAATCCTGGGCTTGCTGAAGAATAATTGAAATGATATTAGTAATTCCACTGCCTTTGGTAGAGGAAAGTGCTAAATAATAATCAATTGTTAAATTATTGTGCATTTCACTACTGGAACTGTAATCAGAAAAGATAGACATGCTTAACCAATCTCTATTTGATTGAATTGAAAGATGTTTGTTAAGACATGGATGCAAGCTATAGATTCTGATACGGTCAATAAAAGAGAATTGCTTAACAATTTTGCAAAATGTATTGGCGAGTAAGAAGCGCATTTGGTACTTTCCGGGCAACCGCCAGGCGATTCTTTATTGGTAATGAGAATAATTAACAATTAAAGAGC
>ULWW01022281.1_pt1 | contig 10679 bp, 5 predicted proteins | sample 1960741 | NCBI WGS metagenome assembly ULWW01 (sample SAMEA4835823, study PRJEB28245) | human gut metagenome | biome: gut microbiome; material: fecal sample | place: Denmark | collected 2008
AAGGATATCCTTCTTCTCATCAGGCACCTTCATATCTGAAATAGATACTGATATAGCACTTCTTGTTGAATACTTATATCCTATTGCCTTGACATCATCAAGAACCTCCGCAGTCTTTGTTGCACCGTGTGTATTGATACACTTGTCAAGGATTGGCTTGAGCTGCTTCTTTCCTACATGGAAATCTATCTCAAGCTTCAGAGCGTTCTCACGAACAGTTCTGTCTACATATCCGAGATCCTGTGGAATGATCTCATTGAAGAGAAGCTTTCCAAGTGTTGTATCGATAACACCTGTAACTTCCTCGCCCTCGAACTCACCGGTTCTTCTTACATGGATCTTGGTGTGAAGTGTAATTCCACCATTCTCATATGCAAGTATTGCCTCATTCTTGGACTTAAAATATCTTCCCTCTCCGATCTCGCCTTCCTTTTCCATTGTCAGATAGTAGATACCAAGTACCATATCCTGTGAAGGAACGGCAACAGGCGCACCATCTGATGGCTTCAGCAGGTTGTTAGGTGAAAGCAGAAGGAATCTACACTCAGCCTGTGCCTCTACTGTAAGTGGAAGATGGACAGCCATCTGGTCTCCATCGAAATCGGCATTGAAGGCTGTACATACGAGTGGGTGAAGCTTTATAGCCTTACCGCCTACAAGCACTGGCTCAAATGCCTGGATTCCAAGTCTGTGAAGTGTAGGGGCACGGTTAAGCATAACCGGATGCTCCTTGATAACATCCTCAAGAATGTCCCAAACCTGTGGCTCAAGCTTCTCTACCATCTTCTTTGCCTGCTTGATATTGTTTGCCTTACCTGTAGCTGTAAGCTCCTTCATAACAAATGGCTTGAACAGCTCGATAGCCATCTCCTTAGGGAGACCGCACTGGTAAATCTTAAGCTCTGGTCCAACTACGATAACTGAACGTCCTGAGTAGTCAACTCGCTTACCAAGAAGGTTCTGACGGAAACGTCCCTGCTTACCTTTCAGCATCTCTGAAAGTGACTTCAGTGCTCTGTTACCAGGGCCTGTTACCGCACGTCCACGTCTACCGTTATCTATAAGTGCATCAACTGCCTCCTGAAGCATTCTCTTCTCATTTCTCACGATGATCTCAGGAGCACCGAGATCAAGGAGTCTGCGGAGACGATTATTTCTGTTGATAATTCTTCTGTACAGATCGTTGAGGTCTGATGTTGCAAATCTTCCACCTTCAAGCTGTACCATAGGTCTGATATCTGGTGGGATAACAGGTATTACATTCATGATCATCCACTCAGGTCTGTTCTCTGATGTTCTGAATGCCTCCATTACCTCAAGTCTCTTGATGATCCTTGTACGCTTCTGGCCGCTGCATGTCTCAAGCTCTTTCTTAAGCTCTGCGCTCTCGGCATCAAGGTCTATTGCCTTGAGAAGCTTCTGTATAGCCTCTGCGCCCATCTCTGCAACGAATGAACCGTAACCATACTCCTTCTCTGCCTCTCTGAACTCCTGCTCGTTGAGGATCTGCTTGTAAGCAAGCGGAGTATCCTTTGGATCTGTTACTATATATGATGAGAAGTACAGTACCTTCTCAAGCACTCTTGGTGATATATCAAGGATCAGTCCCATACGGCTAGGGATTCCCTTGAAGTACCATATATGTGATACAGGAGCAGCGAGCTCAATATGTCCCATACGCTCTCTACGAACGTTGGACTTTGTTACCTCAACTCCACACTTATCACACACGATTCCCTTGAATCTGATCTTCTTGTACTTACCACAATTACACTCCCAGTCCTTCTGTGGTCCAAATATTCTCTCACAGAACAGACCGTCCTTCTCAGGCTTAAGTGTTCTATAGTTGATAGTCTCAGGGCGCTTTACCTCACCATGCGACCATTCTCTTATCTTTTCAGGAGATGCAAGTCCGATTTTTATTGCGTCAAAGTTCAATGACTTTTCCTGTTCTGCATTGTCTACATTGTATTCTGGCATCTTACAAAGCTCCTTTCTTATTCTTCCTCATTATTATCCATATAATCTGAATCGCCGAGGTCTTCCATATCACTTATATCGCCGTTCTCATCAACCTCTGAGAATCCGCTTGCCTGAAGCTCATCTGCGTCATCGCCTCTGAACACCTCAGGTGCATCGCTCTCATCCATATCATCGTCTCTGTCTGATGATCTGTCGCTGAGAAGTCTCTTGATACTTGTGTTGTAATCATAAGCTTCCATGGTCTCGCTGAGATCAACTTCAACCATCTTCTTGTTGCCTTCCTCGTCCTCTTCCTCTCTTACGACTCTTACATCAAGTCCGAGAGCCTGGAACTCCTTGAGAAGTACCTTGAATGACTCAGGCACACCAGGTGCTGGTATATTGTCGCCCTTGATAATAGCCTCATATGTCTTAACACGTCCTACAACATCATCAGACTTAACTGTCAGAATCTCCTGCAGTGTGTATGAAGCACCATAAGCCTCAAGAGCCCAAACCTCCATCTCTCCGAAACGCTGTCCACCAAACTGAGCTTTACCACCCAGTGGCTGCTGTGTTACCAGTGAGTACGGACCGGTTGAACGAGCATGGATCTTATCATCAACCAGATGGTGCAGCTTGAGGTAATGCATGTAACCGATAGTTACAGGGGCATCAAAGTTCTCACCTGTTCTACCATCACGGAGCTGAACCTTACCTGTTCTGTTGATAGGCACGCCCTTCCACTCTGCTCTGTGGTCTCTGTTCGTGTAGAGGTAATCCATAACCTCAGGCTTTACTGTATCCTTGTACTTAGCCTCGAAGTCTTCCCATGTACCATTTGCATAGTCATTGGCCATCTCCAGTGTATCCATGATGTCAAACTCTGTAGCACCATTGAATACAGGAGTGGATACCTTGAATCCAAGAACCTGTGAAGCAAGTCCGAGATGGATCTCGAGGACCTGTCCGATGTTCATTCGTGAAGGAACGCCCAGTGGGTTAAGCACGATATCAAGAGGACGTCCGTTTGGAAGGAATGGCATATCCTCAACAGGGAGCACTCGTGAAACTACACCCTTGTTACCATGACGACCAGCCATCTTATCTCCGACCTGGATCTTTCTCTTCTGTGCTATATATACTCTGACCTTCTTGTCTACGCCTGCCGGAAGATCGTCTCCATCAGCACGTGTAAATACCTTTGCATCTATAACAATACCGAATGCTCCGTGCGGAACCTTCAGTGATGTATCTCTTACCTCTCTTGCCTTCTCACCGAAGATGGCACGAAGAAGTCTCTCCTCTGCTGTCAGCTCAGTCTCTCCCTTTGGAGTAACCTTTCCAACGAGGATATCACCGGCACGAACCTCTGCGCCGATTCTGATGATACCATTCTCATCAAGATCCTTGAGGACATCATTTGACAGACCTGCAAGATCTCTTGTGATCTCCTCCTTACCAAGCTTGGTATCACGAGCCTCACACTCGTATTTCTCTATATGAATTGATGTGTATACATCATCCTGTACAAGTCTCTCGCTGAGAAGAACCGCATCCTCGTAGTTGTAACCTTCCCATGTCATGAAACCGATCAGTGGGTTCTTACCAAGTGCGATCTCTCCGCCAGATGTTGAAGGGCCATCTGCGATAACCTCTCCAGCCTTTACGTGGTCACCCTTGAACACGATAGGTCTCTGGTTCATACAGTTACCCTGATTGCTTCGTGCAAACTTGATGATGTGATATACATCCTTTGTTCCATCCTCATCTGCTCTTACACAGACCTCTGTGCTGTTTGAATATTCTACAACACCGTCTCTCTTGGCAACAACGCAGACACCTGAATCTACAGCAGCCTTTGCCTCCATACCTGTTCCAACCACTGCTGACTCTGTCATCATAAGAGGAACCGCCTGACGCTGCATGTTTGATCCCATGAGGGCACGGTTAGCATCATCGTTCTGAAGGAATGGGATCATCGATGTAGCAACTGAGAATACCATCTTAGGTGATACATCCATGAGATCAACCTTTGACTTAGGGAACTCGGTTGTATCAGCTCTGAATCTTCCTGATACATTGTTCTTGACAAAGTGTCCATTCTCATCTATAGGCTCATTAGCCTGTACTACTCTGTATCTGTCCTCCTCGTCTGCTGTAAGGTAAACAACCTCATCTGTAACAACAGGGTTAGAAGGATCTGTCTTATCAAGCTTTCTATATGGAGCCTCAACGAAACCATACTCGTTGATACGCGCATATGTAGCCAGTGAGTTGATAAGTCCGATGTTAGGACCCTCAGGGGTCTCGATAGGACACATTCTACCGTAGTGTGTATAGTGTACATCTCGGACCTCGAATCCGGCTCTGTCTCGTGAAAGTCCACCAGGGCCAAGGGCTGAAAGTCTTCTCTTATGAGTCAGCTCTGACAGAGGGTTATTCTGATCCATAAACTGTGACAACTGTGAACTTCCGAAGAACTCCTTAACAGCAGCCGTTACAGGCTTGATATTGATAAGGGACTGAGGTGTGATAGACTCAGCATCCTGTGTTGTCATTCTCTCTCTTACAACTCTCTCAAGTCTTGAAAGACCGATTCTATACTGGTTCTGAAGAAGCTCTCCAACCGCTCTGATACGTCTGTTGCCCAGATGGTCGATGTCATCGTCATTACCAATGCCATACTCGAGGTGAATGTTGTAATTTATGGAAGCAAATATGTCTTCCTTTGTAATATGCTTTGGTACGAGGTCTGACATGTCTCTCTCTATGGCAGCCTTGAGCTTCTCTGTATCATCGCCATACTCCTCGAGGAGTCCCTCGAGAACCGGATAATATACTCTCTCCACAATGCCAAGCTCAGCAGGATCAAAATCCACATAGTTGGCAATGTTGACCATCATATTAGAAAGAACCTTAACGTTTCTCTCCTCTGTCTGGATCATAACATAAGGAACTGCTGCATCCTGAATTGTGTCTGCAAGCTCCTCTGATACTGTTGTTCCAGCTTCAGCGATAACCTCTCCTGTGCTAGGATCGATAGCATCCTCAGCAAGGACATGTCCTGCTATACGAGCCTTGAGAGCAAGCTTCTTGTTGAACTTGTAACGTCCAACCTTTGCAAGATCGTATCTTCTCGCATCAAAGAACATAGCATTAATAAGGCTCTCTGCATTCTCAACTACTGAAGGCTCGTCTGGTCTGATCTTCTTGTAAAGCTCTACCACGCCCTCTGCATATGACTTTGCAGGATCCTTGTTAAGACTCTCCATGATCTTTGGCTCCTCGCCAAATAAATCTATGATCTCCTGATCTGTTCCAAGACCAAGTGCACGGATAAGAACAGTCACAGGTACCTTTCTGGTTCTATCCACACGAACATAGAATACATCGTTGGAATCTGTCTCATACTCCAGCCATGCACCTCTGTTAGGAATTACTGTACATGCATACAGCTTCTTACCAACCTTATCATGTGTTATATCATAGTAAATACCAGGTGAACGCACTAACTGGCTTACTATAACTCGCTCTGCACCATTGATAACGAATGTTCCTGTCTCTGTCATAAGAGGAAGATCACCCATGAATATCTCATGATCTGACATCTCCTTAGCATCTCCGACTCTGAGTCTGACCTTGACTCTGAGAGGCGCCGCATATGTTGCATCTCTCTCCTTGCATTCCTCGATACTGTACTTCAAGTCATCTTTACAGAACTGAAAATCTACGAACTCAAGACTATACTGTCCAGAGTAATCAGTGATAGGAGAAATATCCCTGAATGCTTCCTTCAGACCGTCAGTTAAGAACCAGTTGTATGAATTCTTCTGAACCTCTATGAAGTTAGGCATCTCCAGGACGTCCTTCTGCTTAGCGTAGCTCATTCTGTAGCCTTTTCCAGACTTGACAGGACTAATTCTGTTCTTTTCCATCGACACATTCACCCCTTGGAATTTATTTTTATGCTTTTTAAGACAAACCTTAGTTTAAATAAGTGTTTTAAAGCCATTTATCACCATATTATGATGTGTATGCACACGAAGCCATAATAGTGACAGTTTACTATCTTAACAGCAAATGCAATATTTGTCAACTATATTTTGGAAATTTTTTAGATTTTTTTATTAATTGAGAAAAGATGTATAGAAAAACCGGCCCGGCGGGATGAGATCCATCTCCGCCAGGCCGAATAAAGTCTGATAATAAAATAAGGATCAAATTACTTTAATGTAACCTTAGCGCCCTCAGCCTCGAGCTTTGTCTTAGCTTCCTCAGCCTCTTCCTTAGTAGCGTCCTCCTTGATTACCTTTGGAGCACCATCTACAGCGTCCTTAGCTTCCTTAAGACCTAAGCCTGTAAGCTCACGAACAACCTTGATAACCTTAACCTTGTTAGGACCAACCTCTGTAAGCTCGATATCGAATGAATCCTTCTCTTCTGCTGCTGGAGCGTCTCCGCCTGCTGCTGCTACAACAACACCTGCTGCTGCTGATACGCCGAATTCTTCCTCACAAGCCTTAACTAAGTCGTTTAACTCTAATACTGATAAACCTTTGATTACTTCAATAATTTCCTGAGTTGTCATTATGTTTTTCCTCCATATAATATAATTTGTTATTTTGTAATGCATCCACACATCATTCTCGTATCATGCGGATACCCTTTGTCCATGATATAGACAGTTGAATATCTGACAGCATATGATCCCGGCAGTGCCGATATATACATCAGATGTTCTATCAGGCTTAATATTAAGCCTCCTTCTGCTCTGCGATCTGCTTGATAACACGAGCGAAGTTTGCGATAGGTGACTGGATACTTCCAAGGAACTTGGAAATAAGCGCGTCTCTTGAAGGGATCTTTGCAATAACCTGGATTCCTTCTGCATCGTAGAATGTACCTTCTACAACGCCGCCCTTAAGCTCAAGAGCTGGGGCATTCTTTGCGAAGTCTGCAAGAACTCTTGCAGCTGCTGTAGCGTCATCCTTGCAGATTGCAAGACCAGTTGGTCCCTCTAAACAACCCTTAAGGCCTTCGAACTCTGTTCCCTCGATAGCGAAGTTAACCATTGTGTTCTTGTATACCTTGTATACAACACCAGCTTCTCTTAAATTCTTACGGAGCTGTGTATCCTGCTCAACTGTAAGACCACGATAGTCTACAACTACTGCAGTAGCAGCGCCTTCAAGATTTGCCTTGATCTCTTCTACTATTGGCTTCTTTAACTCTACCTTTGCCATAATGCGCCTCCTTATTTTACTAATGACTGCACATTCCAAGATATAAAAAAACTCTCAAAGCCCTAAGACCTGAGAGTAGATTGTTAATTCAATAACGATATCTTTCCTCGGTAGGTGATATAACATCTTACGCCCTAGAGCACCTACTGTCTTCGGCAGTTCATCGTTGCTTAATGTAACACACTGCAAATGCAATGTCAACAATTTTTTTATTTTTTACCCGGCCTGACTCAAATCCGTTTATTGCCAGGCTCACGCTCACGCGCCGATCGTCTCATCCACAGCATTTGCTATTGCGTCTGCTATGGCTTCAAAATTGTAATCATACAGGTAATTGTCGTAATCGTTGTTGATAAAGCCTGTTTCTATGAGCACTGCGGGCATTTCAGTCCGGCGCAGCACCGCCAGCCCCGGCCTCTCCTCAACATTTATATTTCGAAAGCCCAGCTTTTCAAGCTCGCTGTTGATCTCCTGTGCAAGATTGTATTTCACTCCGCTTTTATCGTAGACAAGGGTCTGCACTCCGCTGTACTTGTTGGCCTCCGGTGCAGAGTTGCGGTGAAGCGATATAAAATAATCTGCTCCGCTCTCATTTCCCTTCTGTGCTTTGCGGACCGGAGAATCGTATACATCCTCCGTTCTGGTGTATACCACATCATATCCCCTGCGGGTGAGTTCATCCCCAAGTGCCAGCGCCAGGTTCAGGTTATCGTTTTTCTCAAGCCTGCCCTCATACGATGCACCGTTGTCATATCCGCCGTGCCCGGCATCTATCATAATTTTTGTTGCCATATAAAACATCCAGCCCCGGTTGTTTATTCCATTTATAATATGTAACAACCGGGGCTGTGATAACACGTTTATTCAAGGTTTATCATTTGAACCAGAGATCCAGATCCACGTCTCCGGATATACCGTCAACGGTTCCGGACTCGGTGTACTGCCATCCTGTATATTTGTATGGGAAATTAGGAACATTTGCATAGTGTGCAAGCCACAGCTCGTAATCCCCAAGTCTGTCCATGTCAAGGCACTGTGCGAACATATTCCTGCTGGCATATATCATCGGCGTGTAGCCTGCCGCCTTTATCGTCTCACAGAAGCCGACTATGCCATCCGTTCTCTCATCATTCGATGCGTTGTCGCCTCTCGCCTCACTGTCGCCGATAAGCTCCGAGTCGATAACTATAGGATACTTGACGTTCATCTTGCCTATCTGTTTGAGGACAAAATTCGCTTCCTCTACACCCTCGTCATATGTTATCGCCTGGGTGAAGAAGTAAAGCCCTGTCGGTATTTTGTATTTGATGACGGCCGCCTTGCTGTCCTCAAAGCTTGAATCCAGCATCAGTCCGCCCTGCGTGTAGCCTCTGTAACCCACTCTGAGCATAACAAAATCTATGTCTTTGTTCTTCGCCAGAGTCTCCCAGTCTATGTCTGACTGGAATGTTGACAGATCCACACCCACCAGTGTGTCCTTTATATTGTCATCGCTGTAATGCATATATCCATCGTCGCCCGTGTAGAACTTCTCAACATCGAGATTGTTTCTCTCCACCTTGTCGCTGATCTTGTACAGCAGCGCATCAGGGCCGAGTTCTCCGACATTGATGTACGCTGTCGGTATATAGTTCCAGTAATTGTCATATATAAGACTGGTTATCTCCGTATCCTCGAGCGTATATCCCGATTCATAGGAAAGCCCCGGAGATGCCTTGGAGTTGGTAAATCCTCCCGATCTTCCTATAAATATTCCTATAACAATTCCAGCAATAAGACATACCGATCCAACCAGTATGCACCAGTTTCTGGTAAATTTCTTTATCTGTTGTGTGTCCATATCTCTACCTGTCTCTTCCTTCTTAGCTTAGTCCGCCTTAGTCCGCATACACTGATTACATATTATCAAGGAAATGTTCCGTGCCAAGCCGCAAATGTATGACCTTGTCATACTTCTTCTTTATGGCATGTCTGAACCTTCTCGCCTCACTGTGTGAGAACATTCTCTCAAGATCCGCTTCTCTGAGTATCGGTTCATCACAGAGTATCTTGTACTTGATGTTCCAGTCATACATAAGACTTGTACAGTTATCTATGCTCACCCGCAGCATCGTTCCTTTGTTTTTACCCATGAACACTCTTCTGTTCCATCTGTGTTTTGCAACCGAATTCTTGGCATCAAATACAACCTCAGCCCCCGGATACTTCTTCCATATCGCATCCAGGAACAACTTCAGCTTGTCCTTGTCAAAATATCTCATCATATCGTATACAACAAACAGGATCGCCACATCCTGAGGCTTCTGCACTTCATCAAGCCATTCGTAATCAAATATTGAACTTCCTATGTTGACCTCTCTGTCCCGGATCTCCATGTATTTTCTTCTTATATCTATGCGCTCTGGGAGATCAACATTGTACCACTTTATACGGCCGTTATCCACACGGGAAAACATGGTATCCAGTTCGCATCCGACATTGACGATAATTCCGTCCGCATATCTATTTATGAAGTTTCGAACTCTCTCGTCCACAGCGACCAGCCTCTCCATCATGACTGTCCTGTCGTAAAATGTGTATCTGGCATTCCTCTTCTTATGCTCGATGCCTAATTTGTCCGTGAGCTTTATGGCCTCGTTGTCCTCATATAACTTTGGATAACGCTCAGCCATCATCGCCCTGCACCAGATGTCATTCTCTATGTCAGCAGGTACAAAATCCGAATCTCCCTTGATGCATCCGGCGATCTTCTTCATGATGGTCTTGCACTCCGGTATGAGGGGATGCTCGAGATAATCGTGTGTCACCGCATAATACTGATAGTAATGCACCTTCATATTCGTCCTGCTCGCGTTATCATACAGCCTTCTGGCATAGCAGTTGAGCATGTCGTCATTTGTCGTGAATATATCCATCTCATCGCATATATCCGTTATGTCGTAATACACGGGACTTGTCATATCCGTCCTGCCTGCCGCATCCTTCACCCAGTAAGCAGAGAGGAAATGCTTTATCCCCGGCGTGTAGTAATATCTGTACATAAAACGGCTCTTGTCACTCATCTTCTGTTCAAGCTCCGTGTCCTCAAATTCCGTGTCAAGAACCGGGGAGCACAGTATGAGCTTGTCCGGTCTTCTCCTGCCCTTCTTCCACAACTGTATGGCAAGCGATAACGCCAGACAGCCTCCGGATGAATGTCCGAGAAGCACCAGACGCTGGACATCCTCCGAGTCACACAGCTTGTCATACGCACCCGTAAGCATATCCAGTGCCTCTGTCACCGAATGCTCCGGCGCAAGCGGGTATATCGGAACCACCGCCCCATAGCCGGTTCTCTCCACCGTGTCGAACACAAACTTCCATTCATTGTGTGTTATCCTCGACACAAATCCTCCGCCGTGTATATACATGAAGAACTCCGTCGCCCTGCCGTCTTTAGGCATCACATAAAAGCACAGTCCGCCCTTCTCA
>ULWW01069724.1_pt1 | contig 10672 bp, 8 predicted proteins | sample 1960741 | NCBI WGS metagenome assembly ULWW01 (sample SAMEA4835823, study PRJEB28245) | human gut metagenome | biome: gut microbiome; material: fecal sample | place: Denmark | collected 2008
TCACAAAACACCTGCTGCTCTCTGATTTCATACAGTCCGCACTTTTTCAAGTCTCCTGCTTCTGAAAAATGTGCTGAAAAGAAACCGTTTTCTTTACTTTCCCAGATTATTTTTTTCTCTGCCAAAATTGCTTTTTCTCCGGCTGCGGATCCTTTTGCCACTGTCAAAAGAACGTAATCCCCCGGCTTTGGTAAATCTTTTAATATCTCAAATACATTTTCCATCAAATCTCATCTACCCTACTACATATTTATTCAGTCTGTCAAATGCTTCTTTTAATACGGTTCCATCCTGAAACGGATCGGAATCTTCCGGCATTTCATCTCTCGCATGACATTTTCTTTTATCCCCATCACATTTTCTCTGCCATGCAATACTTTTATTGTAACAAATTTTTCCGCCAAATGAAATAAGAAGGTGCAGCTCTTTTTGTCTGCACCTTCCCTTTTCCTTTATTTTGTGATCTGATTTTAAAAATACTTTGCATTCAGCTTTTTGACTGTCCATGCAAACCATACCAGTACTGCAAGTACCAGCACTAACATCACCCAGAATAATTTTCCTGTACTCTGCACATAAGTATTATACAGATCTTCTGCGCCGTACAAGATCAGCACTACCGCAAGCACAAGAAGCTTCGGTCCTGCTGCTGCCCTGTATGCTTCCTTATCCTTACACTTCTTTATATTCGTATCTTTTGGTACAAGAATTGATGTATTGATGATTCCTTTGAATTTAAGTTGAAACCATGCATACAGGCTATACAATCCCGCCCCAATACCAATGATCCCGAAAATTCCTTCCATTCCGTTCATTCTTTTGCCTTCTCCTGTCTATTTTACGCCAAGAATATTCTTAACAGTCTGCTCCATCTGATCCACATCACATTCCGTATTGTGACGGATCTCGGCATTCATGATCTCTTTGATGGCATTCGGAAGCTCTGTACCGGATACTTTCTGAAGCTCCTCGATCAGTTTGAAATCATCCTGTCCTTTATACTTCGAATCGATCGCTGACATAACGCTTCCTGCAAATTTGTATGGACTTGCTGTGGATGCGATTACTGTCTTTCTGTCATCTTTACTGTCTTCTCTGTAAGCTTTATACACCGTTGCAGCTACCGCCGTATGGGTATCCATTACATAACCGGTATCTTCGTATATATCATGGATTGTCTTTGCGACCTGCTCTTCTGTCGCATATCCTGCCGCAAAATCAGCCAGGTTTGCTTTCATCTCACCTGTAATCGCGTAACTTCCCTTTGTCTTCAGCTCAGTCATAAGATCCGTATCTTTTCTTGCATCTTCTCCTGAGATCTTGTAGATCAGACGCTCTAAGTTGCTGGAGATCAGAATATCCATAGACGGAGATGTTGTAAGAACAAATTCACGGTTACGGTCATAAGTTCCTGTCTGGAAGAAGTCATAGAGAACTTTGTTCTCATTGGATGCACAGATCAGCTTTGCAATCGGGATTCCCATATTCTTTGCGTAGTATGCAGCCAGAATATTTCCAAAGTTACCGGTCGGTACAACTACATTGATCTCTTCATCTTCCGCAATCTCTTCATTCTGAAGAAGCTTCGCATAAGCATATACATAATATACAACCTGCGGAACCAGACGTCCGATATTGATGGAGTTGGCAGATGAGAACTGGTAGCCTGCTTCATTTAACTCTTTTTCCAGCTCTTTGTTCTCGAACATTGCCTTCACACCGCTCTGTGCGTTGTCAAAGTTACCGTGGATCGCAACAACAGAAGTATTGTCTCCTTTCTGTGTTACCATCTGCAGCTCCTGTACGCGGCTGACTCCGTTCTTCGGATAGAATACGATGATCTTGGTTCCTTCTACATCTGCAAATCCTGCAAGTGCAGCTTTTCCTGTATCCCCGGATGTTGCAGTCAGAATGACGATCTCATTCTTCACCTGATTTTTCTTTGCAGAAGTAGTCAGAAGGTGCGGAAGAATGGAAAGTGCCATATCTTTGAATGCGATCGTTGCTCCGTGGAACAATTCCAGATAATAAGCATCCTCCACCTTCGCAAGCGGTGCAATCTCTTCGGTATCAAACTTACTGTCGTAAGCCTTTGCGATACAGCTCTTCAGCTCTTCTTCTGTAAAGTCTGTCAGGAATTCCTTCATAACTGTATATGCGATTTCCTGATAGGTCATCTCTTTGAGCTCACCAAGCGACACCGGAAGCTTCGGAATCGAAACCGGTACAAATAATCCGCCGTCATCTGCCAGCCCTTTTAAGATTGCCTGGGAAGCTGTTACTGTCTTTTCTGCATCTCTTGTACTCTTATAAAGTAAATTCATGGTTCTCCACCCTTCTTATTCTTTCTGATTCACTTCAGCAATCTGCTAAAGTATTTTCCTATTTAGCGATTATAGCATAAGAACCTTTCAAGTGCAATGCCATCCTTATCTGCGTTTCCACATTCGTCCCCACATCCGGCTCAGAAGAAAACACAGGAGCAGTGCCCCGGTCAGAATAACACCGATCAGAAATACCAGAATCTTTACATAAGATCCATCTCCTGTTGCAACCGTCTTTGCTTTCTCAGTTTCCTTTGGCTTTTCCGGACTTTCCGGTTTTTCCTCTTCTACCTGCTTTTCCTTTTTATAGGTTACACTCTGTCCTTCGTCCTCCAGATCTGCGTGCACTGCAACCAGCTTCTCTTCCAGATACACTTCCTCAAATACAACAACCTGTTCTCCGTTAAGCTTCGTTGCATCAAACGTAAATTCCATCTGAAGTTCTCCGGAATCTGTATCCGGGATCAGCTTTTTCTCTACTGTTACTTCTTTTCCATCCTGTAGAACCGGCTCTTTGGTCTCCTTATTCATTAGTGTGCCTTTAACTACATATTCTTTTCCAATCTCCAGATTTTTCCATTTTACCTGATCTATGACCGTTACCTGTTCTGTCCGTTTCCCGTTATGCGTTCCCGTTTCCCGGTCAGATGCTCTTGTCCCGATCTCCGGTACGGGATGTTCATCATTTGTCAGTGTCCCCAGATCAATTACTCGCATTTCCTTTGTTACTTCCACCTCAAACGCAGGAATCAGCATCCGGTCTTCATTATTTTTACAAGACAGTTCTTCCACCAGATACGTTCCATAAGGAAGCGCTCCTCTTGTATTATCCGGAGTTCCTTCCCCGAACCAGATCCCATCTTCACTTGTTTCTCCCTTATTCGTGTTGACCGTATGCAGATTCCAGTACGCACCGGTCGAAGCCTCCCCGTTTTTGTCTGTCCGGATCACATGGCTCTCCCCAGTTGCCTGCGATGTGATCCGAAATGGGATATCCGCCAGTCTTTTCAAGGTTTTATCTGCCGCTTTCACCAGCTTTAAATCCCCACGGATGAGCTTTTCCTTTATTTCCACTGGATTCCATATTTTCAGGGCTTTATAGCTTCCATTTTGCTCCGTTCCAGTCCTGATACAATGTGTAACGGTGTCCACCAGATACCCTTCCGGCGCATGCATCTCCCATACCGTAATCGTTCCAAGCGGAAGCTCGTTATTTTCAAAAAACGGATCTCCGCTGATCAGGTGCGCCTCATCCATACGGACCACACCATCCGCATCCGACTTCAGCTTCCAACTCCTGAGCGGCACCTTCACACCGATCTCATTTTGATTGTCAAAAATGCTATCAAAAAATGCCACATGAAATTCAGCTCCCGCAAGAGAAAGTCCTGCCTGCGCCTGCCCTTTCCCTGTTTCCGCATCCTGCTTCCGGATCAAAATTTCCACCTTTGTCTTTTCCGGTTCATCCTGACACTCATAGGTCACGGTCTGTCCGGCATTCACCGTGATCTGCCGTATCTTTGTGTCCAGTACATAGCCTTTCGGTGCTTTAGTCTCTTTGATGTCATAGGAACCCTCCGGCAGATTTTCTGCCTTCCCATATCCTTTCTTGTCTGTCCGGATTACGCAGACTGCCTCGGATGTCCCACTTTTACAGACGGTATACTCTGCCCCTTCCAGTGAGTAGAGCTGATTATCAGCCGTAATCTCTGACCTTGCAGAGCTCTTCATGATCTCCAGGCTTCCATTATGGGTTGTCTTAAAAAGATATATCGTTGATCTGGATTTTGCCACAAGCTGTGAAATCTGATTACCACTCGACGGGATAGATGCCGAATGCCAGAACCGGTTATCGTTGCTATTATCTCCCCAGAAAAATCCGATATGGCAGTCTGCATCTTCTTCCTCCCAGGAAACCGGCTCAAAATAGATCACATCTCCTTTTTGCGCTTTTCCGCCCGCAAGCAGTTCCTCAATGGTGTTGTAATGATAGGATTCCACGGCATTGTCTGTCATCCAATGAAACCAGTTGCTCGCATTGACCTTGCCGCCACGAAGACTTCCTTTGTCAATTCCTGACAGATCCGCTCCACATTTTTCCAGAACATAAGCGACAAACCCGGTACAGTTCATTGCCCCATTTCCACCGTAGGCTCCGTTCGGACGCATGCAGTTCTCTGCTGTCAGAGGATATCCGCTGTAAGGCGTTCCCAGATAATAACCGTCCTTTTCGTGTTTTTTTAACTCCTCAAGCACTTTTCCCGGCTCTGCTCCTAATTTTTCATCAAGTTTTACAATCGTTTCTTTCTTTGCGATTCTCTCTGCTGAGTTTGCAGATACGACAGGCATACTGCTGCCCGACAATGATACTACCGCCAGAATCACACTTAGTATTCCGGCAAAATGATTCTTCATATATTTCATAAAAGTTTCTCCTTCTGCCTTTTCAGGTCAGAAAAGAGAATATAAAAGACGAGTACCCTTACTATAAAGGAAGAGTACCCGCTTGTCAATAGTATTTTATTGTTGATCTGCCTCCAGAACGATCACACTTCTCGGTCCCACAAGAATTCTTTCCTCCGAAATCCGTACCGGATTCTGATAAATTTCCTGCTTTTTATCTCCAGTATTTGCCGCCACATGCCAACTATATCCGCCAGGAAGTTGTGGAAGTTCTACCCAGACATCTTCCCAGTATGGATTCATCAGAAGATACACACAGTCTTCTTTTACCATTTTGTTATCATATCCGGCAAACATGACTGCCGCCGTCCGGATCTCCGGTCTGGAAAAATCCAGTTTCCACGGCACTTCACCGTGAAAGCTGATCTCCGGAAATCCAAGACTGCTCGCCCCTGCATCTCCTGTGATCGACGGATGCCGTTTCCGAAATGCCGTCATATAAGCACAAAAATCAAATACATCCTGAAACTTTTCTTTTCTTGTCCAGTCCAGCCAGGAAATCTCGTTATCCTGACAGTAGGCATTATTATTCCCGAACTGAGTATTGCCAAACTCATCACCTGCAAGGAACATCGGTGTCCCTCTGCTGCAAAGCAGGACCGCAAAAGCATTTTTCATCATCCGGTGGCGCAGTTCAACAACCATCACCTGATCAGTGTCCCCCTCTGCCCCACAGTTCCAGCTCCGGTTATCGTCACTTCCATCAAGATTTCCCCATCCATTAGCCTCATTATGCTTCTGGTTATACGAATAAAGATCATACAGGGTAAATCCATCATGGCAGGTCAGGAAATTCACAGAAGCATGTTTTCCGCGGATTCTGGTATCATAAATGTCCGGAGAACCGGCAATTCTCTGAAGCGCTGCTCCTGCTGCCCAAAGTCCCCCTTTTAAATATTCCCGCACGTCATCCCGGTATCTTCCGTTCCATTCTGACCATCTGCGGAATGCCGGAAAACTTCCGACCTGATAAAGTCCGCCGGCATCCCACGCCTCCGCGATCAGCTTTGTGTCTGCAAGCAGCGAATCATAGGCAAGATTCTTTACGAGTGGTGGATTTTCCATCGGTGACCCATCCTCATTTCTTCCCAGGATCGAGGCAAGATCAAACCGGAAGCCGTCCACCCGGTACTCTGCCACCCAGTATCGCAGACAATCCTGGATCATTTTGATCACCACCGGATGATTACAATTCACAGTATTTCCACAGCCACTGAAATTATAATATTTTCCATCGGGTGTCAACATATAATAAATCTGATTGTCAAATCCTTTAAACGAAATAAACGGTCCGCATTCATTTCCTTCTGCCGTATGATTAAACACCACATCCAGGATTACTTCAATCTGGTTATCATGCAATTCCCGGATCAGTTCTTTTAATTCTACTCCTTCCCGGTTGTATTCCGTTGATGCTGCATAGCTCGTATTCGGCGCAAAAAAGCTGACCGTATTATACCCCCAGTAATCAATCAGTTTCTTTCCATCAACCTCACGGCTCCCCTGCAGTTCATCAAATTCAAAGATCGGCATTAGCTCCACCGCATTAATCCCCAGTGTTTTCAGATAAGGAATTTTTTCTTTGATTCCGGCAAAGGTTCCAGGATGACGGACACTTTTGTCCATCTTCGTGAATCCCCTGACATGCATCTCATAGATGATCAGTTTTTCCATCGGGATCTTATCTGGCTTTTCACTGCCCCAGAAGAAATTATTCCGGACTACTCTGGCACGATATCCCCCTGTATTTAGTGCTTTTCCCCATACACTCTGCCCGGTAACTGCCTTTGCATACGGATCCAGTAAAATATGCTTTTTATCAAACAGCAGACCTTCCTTTGGTTTCCACGGTCCGTCCAGCCTGTACGCATATTCAAATTCTTCAATATCCAGTCCGAATACCATCATGGAAAATACATCCCCGATCCGGCAGTTTTCCGGGAATGGGATCACCGCATAAGGTTCCGGTTCCTTTCTGTGAAACAGAAGAAGTTCACATGTCACAGCCCCTTTTGAATGCACTGTAAAATTAACTGCCGACTGAAATGCAGTCGCACCCTCATCACGATACAGTCCGGGACAGATTTCAAATCCATTTACATTTTCTGTCGGAACCCATCTTGGCATCATTTCTTCCAGCATTTTACCAGCTCCTTCCATGTCATGTTTTCAGTATAGCACATTTTTCCGTTTACACATCTTTCCTTTCTGTATATAATATAAAGGATTACATATTTTTTGCAGCAGACTCAAGGAGGTTTTTTATGACTGCACAGCATCTATATTATTTATTTCAGTGCTTCTTTATATATGCCTTTTTAGGCTGGTGTACAGAAGTTGCGTTTGCCGCTTTTAAAGAACGTCGTTTTGTCAACCGTGGATTCTTAAATGGCCCGATCTGTCCGGTATACGGTTTCGGCGTGGTTGCAGTCATTCATTTTCTGACACCGCTTCGTTCCAACCTGCTCCTGCTATATCTCGGAAGTGCTATTCTTGTTACTGCAATCGAATGGCTGACCGGGTTCATTCTCGAAAAGGTTTTCCATAACAAATGGTGGGATTATTCTAATATGCCGCTCAATCTGAATGGATATGTGTGCCTTTTGTTTTCTCTGATCTGGGGAGTGTTCTGTGTTTTCATCGTAGATGTATTCCATCCACTGATTGACACACTGCTCTCACACATTCCTTTCCTTGTCGGTATCATTCTTGTATGTATTCTGGTGATTGCCGGACTTGCCGATCTCTATGTAACAGCATCCGGTATCCTGAAGCTCAATAAACGTCTTGAAAAAATGCAGGCCATTGCAGACGAACTTCATCAGATTTCCGACAAGCTTGGTGAATCAATCTACAAGCGTACCATTACAGCTATGGAAAAACAGGAAGAGTTCAAAGATACTGTATCTGAGAAGCAGGAAGAATTTAAATCTGCTATTTCCGAAAAACAGGAAGCAATTTCAGACACTCTTGCCGATGTTTCTGACGAAGTAAAAGAACGGATTGCTCTTCTTCGCAGAAGCTACCTGGAAAATGTCAAAGCAACTTCTCATATGCAGAAGCGTATCATGAAAGCTTTCCCGAAAATGCAGAGCCGCAACTACAAAGAATCCTTTGAAGATCTTAGAAACAAACTGAAGGAAATGTCTCTCAAAAAATAACAGGTTATAAAAAATCCATCTGGTTTTCTTTTAAAAAAAGAAATCAGATGGATTTTTTATCTTTAAAATTATGATGTGAGTATCAAAAGTAAATTTTGCCACTCACTAATGTTTCCTCTTGATCTTGTCCAGATACGGAATCTCGATTGGATCGATTGCATCAAGTGGCTGTTCTTTATTGATCTTCTTTTTGCGTGTGTGCTTTTTCAGAAGTGCACCACCCCGGTTATAAAACCAGAAAGAAAAGATCAGAAGTTTATTGAATTTTCCAATTTTGTCTTTTGTCGTCTTCGTGTAATACTCCCCACCGGACTGGATCTCTCCTTTTTTCCTGATCTGCCGGATCAGATCCAGCTCTGTCTCAATCCGTACCGGAAATTCCGTATACCCCATGCCGACGCAGTCCAGCTTATGCGCATCACTTCCTCCGGTTCCCGGTTTTCCATATTTTTCAGCAAGATACTTTGCCCCTTCATTGGACTGTGGTGGCTCACATGCATTGAAAGTCTCTATAAAATCAAATTTTTCAATCAACTCCGGAGATTTCTGCCATCTTTTCGTATTCGTAAAACTCAGATACTTTTCCCCACACGGATGTGCCGGTCCACAGATTCCTCCATTGTGATGCACAAAATCAATCAGCAGCGAAAGCGGAAGCCCTCTCAGCTCCAGAAGGCGCATCTTTACTCCCTGTGGCATAATGATCAGAATGTGTCCCGCATCCAGTGTATCATACTCTATTCCTTTCAATACGACAAAATCTTTGTATTTTCTCCCTTTGATCGTATTCTTCCAGTGCCGATATCCATTATAGGTGTCATGATCTGTAACCAGCATTCCGCCAATGCCTTTAGACTGCAGCTTTTTAATAAATTCTTCAATCGGCACTTTGCTGTCAATTGATCCTTCTCTTACATGACAATGCATATCTATCTTCATATTTTCATCTCCAGATCTTATATCGTTGATACTATTTTTATTATACCTCTTTTTTTATAACGCTGCAAGAAATACCGGTTTCTTCCAGCCATTCCTGATCAGATACAAAAGAGGATGTATCACATTCTGATACATCCTCTCATCCATCTTATCTATTCTTCATCCTCGTCATCATCATCCAGATCGATCAGCATGGTTCTTGCCATCTCTATTTCTTCTTCTTTTGATGTTTCTTTCTTGATCGCATTTGCTCTTCGAACCTGCTTCTTGTTGATCTCACTTGACTTCATGATAAACTGGATCACGATTCCGATAAATGTAATCCCAATCGAAATGATCCACATGAAAATCACATTTTTCAGACCTGCCAGATCATAGATCATCATTCCTGCTCCAAAACCGCCTGCTAATGCCGTCGCAATAATCACAAACGGTTCAAACCAGATCATCGCAAGGATTGCGAAAATCAGTCCGACTGCTCCGCAGACTGCCAGCATGATCCAGTTTCCCGCATTTGTAATCGCAAGTACTGTGCCAGCCATTCCCAGAAAGCATACCCAGAAAGCTCCGAATTTCTTAAATACACTGTTCAGTATTGCAAAAACCAAACCCGCAACTCCGGCTGCGATCAGTACCGGAACAGCTTCCAGTCCCATAAGATATGTCACGGCAAATCCAAGCAATGCCCCTGCAACAAATCCAATCACTGCATTCCAGACACGGATCAGCTTCAAACCTAAAATTCCAATGAAAACTGATATAACAATTGATACCGCCGAAACAATCACGGCTTCTTTTCCTGCTATAAATACCGCACTGTTTCCCATGATATCCTTCAATACTATACCTATTGATTCCATCCTAATCTCTCCTCCTGTCGTACTTTCCTGTTGTTAAGTCAGACGCTTATTTTGATGAAGAGTCTGAAGATGTATCTGTATCTTCGGTCGTGCTCTTAACCGTTACGCCCTGATCAGCAAAACTGATCGTATTCCATACTTTTTTATGTACTTTAATATCCGTTTTCTTTTTCCATTTCTTACAAATTGACTGATACTGGTCACTCTTTCTCTGTGATACAATGGACTCTTTCTTGGTATCCGTTGCATCACGGTCAAGAAGGCTGACTACTTTTGCAACATAATAGCCATTGTCTGCTTCGATCACGTCTGTTACTTCGCCTTCTTTTAACTTATCAGCAGCTTTGATCAGATCTTCGTTTGGCGATGTCGTATCCGAGTCAAATGTCAGATCGGTGGCTGATGCACCTACTGCTGTTGCAAATACAGAAAAATCTTCTGCCGAAGCCGCATCTTTCTGGAAATCTTCTGCTTTCTTTTTCACTTCTGCTTTTTCGTCATCTGACATATCTGTCGATTTTCCATCACTGCCCGTTGTCTTTGTAGAGAACAGCACATACTGCATTTTCTTCTGTGCTGCTTCCTCATCGGATACATTCGTATCTACATCCGCAGTCATGGCAGTTTCCATCTTCTTCTGAAGTGTCAGAAGTTCCAGTACTTTCTTTACCGTCTTTTCATCGCCCGATACTGTATCTTTTGCAGCACTGTCATTGCTGTCAGTAAATTTCTTCGCAGCATCCTCGATGCTTTTTTCCTCATCATCACTTAGCGAAACTTTATAATCATCCTTGTGCTCATCCAGAACATACATTTCTTCCAGAGAATCCATGATTGAATCCTTATAATTCTCTTCATAAGTCTTTCCGTCTGTAACTTCTTTTCCCCAAAAATTATCTCCCAGATAACTGCTATATGTTGTTTC
>ULWW01018472.1_pt1 | contig 10609 bp, 6 predicted proteins | sample 1960741 | NCBI WGS metagenome assembly ULWW01 (sample SAMEA4835823, study PRJEB28245) | human gut metagenome | biome: gut microbiome; material: fecal sample | place: Denmark | collected 2008
CGGGTGAAATCAATCTTCCATTCGCCTTTTAATGAGTTCAGGTTTTTCAGGCGCAGGCTGAGAATTTTCATGCTTCGTGTTCTCCGGCGAGGGTATGCAACGTCGTGGTGAAAAGATGCTGCAGACGTTGCTGCTGCGATTCATCCAGTTCTTCCAGTGCCAGACGGCGATTGAACACCTCTTCGACGCTGAGTTCGCTGAGGGTTTCACGCTGTTGGCTGGCTAACACACGCTCGCGCTGTTCACGACTCCGGCGTACCAGCAATACTTCGACAGGCAATGATTCGGTTAATGCCTGGATTTTGCGCTGAATATCATGCAGATACTCATCAGTAGTGATTTCGATATCCAGCCAGACAGGCGGCTCCTGTGATACATCGCGCCACTGTTCCAGCTGTGCGGTAATCGACGCCAGATCGCCTTTCAGTACCGCCATGGGTTGCGTTACCGGTACGTTCAGGTTTTCCACGCTCTCTAATTTGCCGTTTGAAAATGTCACCAGATGGACATATTTACTCTTTCCGCATTCATCAAAACTCAGTGGAATGGGGGAGCCGCAATAGCGAACATGTTCCATGCCGCCAATAATCTGTGCGCGGTGAATATGCCCGAGCGCGATGTAGTCGGCTGGTGGAAAGTTTTGTGCCGGAAACGCGTCCAGCGTGCCAATATAAATGTCACGCACGGCGTCACTTTTACTGGCCCCCACGGTCGTTAAATGTCCCGTGGCGATGATGGGCAGAGGCTGATCGCCGCGCAGTTTGCAGGCATCGGCATAGTGTTGTTGGTAATAATCGGTAATCGCTGCCAGTAAATGCTGCTGTTTTTCAATACCGTTAAGCCCCGCCTGGCTGGTAATAATGTCACGCGGACGTAAAAACGGAATGGGGCACAGCACTACGCCTGGCGTCCCGTCGCGACGAGGCAAGATTTGCGGCGCATGTCCGGCGCTGGCGACCACGGTCGTATTGAGGAACGCCATGATATCGCGCGATTCATTCAGCGTGGCGACCGAGTCATGGTTTCCTGCCAGTACCACCAGATGACAGCCAGTTTGCTGTAAATTGACAACAAAACGGTTGTATAACGTGCGGGCGTAACTGGGCGGCGAGCCGGTATCGAAAACATCACCAGCAACAATAATCGCATCCACCTGATGGGTTTGTGCTGTTTCCAGCAGCCAGTCAAGAAAAGCCTGATGTTCAGCTTCGCGGCTTTTACTGTAGAAGTTCTGGCCGAGATGCCAGTCTGAGGTGTGAAGAATGCGCATAACGGTTCCCTGGCGAAAAAGCATGGGCGCGATTATACCCAAACAGATGTGCCATTTGCTTTTTTCTGCGCCACGGAAATCAATAACCTGAAGATATGTGCGACGAGCTTTTCATAAATCTGTCATAAATCTGACGCATAATGACGTCGCATTAATGATCGCAACCTATTTATTACAACAGGGCAAATCATGGCGAGACGTATTCTGGTCGTAGAAGATGAAGCTCCAATTCGCGAAATGGTCTGCTTCGTGCTCGAACAAAATGGCTTTCAGCCGGTCGAAGCGGAAGATTATGACAGTGCTGTGAATCAACTGAATGAACCCTGGCCGGATTTAATTCTCCTTGACTGGATGTTACCTGGCGGCTCCGGTATCCAGTTCATTAAACACCTCAAGCGCGAGTCGATGACCCGGGATATTCCAGTGGTGATGTTGACCGCCAGAGGGGAAGAAGAAGATCGCGTGCGCGGCCTTGAAACCGGCGCGGATGACTATATCACCAAGCCGTTTTCGCCGAAGGAGCTGGTGGCGCGAATCAAAGCGGTAATGCGCCGTATTTCGCCAATGGCGGTGGAAGAGGTGATTGAGATGCAGGGATTAAGTCTCGACCCGACATCTCACCGGGTGATGGCGGGTGAAGAGCCGCTGGAGATGGGGCCGACAGAATTTAAACTGCTGCACTTTTTTATGACGCATCCTGAGCGCGTGTACAGCCGCGAGCAGCTGTTAAACCACGTCTGGGGAACCAACGTGTATGTGGAAGATCGTACGGTCGATGTCCACATTCGTCGCCTGCGTAAAGCACTGGAGCCCGGCGGGCATGACCGCATGGTGCAGACCGTGCGCGGTACAGGATATCGTTTTTCAACCCGCTTTTAACGCCTTGCTCATCGGACGCAGAGCAGGGCTTATGATTTCTTAACTGGAGTATCTTACGTGCTGGAACGGCTGTCGTGGAAAAGGCTGGTGCTGGAGCTGCTACTTTGCTGCCTCCCGGCTTTCATCCTGGGTGCATTTTTTGGTTACCTGCCCTGGTTTTTGCTGGCATCGGTAACGGGACTGCTTATCTGGCATTTCTGGAATTTATTGCGCCTTTCATGGTGGCTGTGGGTGGATCGTAGTATGACCCCGCCACCGGGGCGTGGTAGCTGGGAACCGCTACTATACGGCTTACACCAGATGCAGCTGCGAAATAAAAAACGCCGCCGTGAACTGGGCAATCTGATTAAACGCTTTCGTAGCGGCGCGGAGTCGCTGCCCGACGCAGTGGTGCTGACCACGGAAGAGGGCGGTATTTTCTGGTGTAACGGTCTGGCGCAACAGATTCTTGGTTTGCGCTGGCCGGAAGATAACGGGCAGAACATCCTTAACCTGCTGCGTTACCCGGAGTTTACGCAATATCTGAAAACGCGTGATTTTTCTCGCCCGCTCAATCTGGTGCTCAACACCGGGCGGCATCTGGAAATTCGCGTCATGCCTTATACCCACAAACAGTTGCTGATGGTGGCGCGTGATGTCACGCAAATGCATCAACTGGAAGGGGCGCGGCGTAACTTTTTTGCCAACGTGAGCCATGAGTTACGTACGCCATTGACCGTGTTACAGGGTTACCTCGAGATGATGGATGAGCAACCGTTGGAAGGCGCGGTACGCGAAAAAGCGTTGCACACCATGCGCGAGCAGACCCAGCGGATGGAAGGGTTGGTGAAGCAATTGCTGACGCTGTCGAAAATAGAAGCCGCACCGACGCATTTGCTCAATGAAAAGGTTGATGTGCCGATGATGCTGCGCGTTGTTGAGCGTGAGGCTCAGACTCTGAGTCAGAAAAAACAGACATTTACCTTTGAGATAGATAACGGCCTCAAGGTGTCTGGCAACGAAGATCAGCTACGCAGTGCGATTTCGAACCTGGTCTATAACGCCGTGAATCATACTCCAGAAGGCACGCATATCACCGTACGCTGGCAGCGAGTGCCGCACGGTGCCGAATTTAGCGTTGAAGATAACGGACCGGGCATTGCACCGGAGCATATTCCGCGCCTGACCGAGCGTTTTTATCGCGTTGATAAAGCGCGTTCCCGGCAAACCGGCGGTAGCGGATTAGGGTTAGCGATCGTGAAACATGCGGTGAATCATCACGAAAGTCGCCTGAATATTGAGAGTACAGTAGGAAAAGGAACACGTTTCAGCTTTGTTATTCCGGAACGTTTAATTGCCAAAAACAGCGATTAATCCGCCTTTGTCATCTTTTATTGCCATAAGCCAGCCAATGCTGGCTTATTTTCTTTGCAGTCAAAATACGGGCGTTAGATTTTACAACGGTTGGTGATTTTTTGTTCGCATGATTAGCCATGTCTTTTTCACGGAAATAGTGTTTTATACTGGTTGGTGATTTCTTATCGCTATATACCTCTGGTTTTTAGATCCCTCCTTGCTTTAAAACGTTATAAGCGTTTAAATTGCGCTTCAGGTGCTGTCATACTGACTGCATTAACGCGGTAAATCGAAAAACTATTCTTCGCCGCGCCTGGTTGGGAGTATTTCCCGCTAAAATTGTTTAAATATACCGCTGTATCATCCCCAGGGATTGGCACAAAAATTTAACGTTACAACACCACATCCACAGGCAGTATGATTTATGACCCATCAATTAAGATCGCGCGATATCATCGCTCTGGGCTTTATGACATTTGCGTTGTTCGTCGGCGCAGGTAACATTATTTTCCCTCCAATGGTCGGCTTGCAGGCAGGCGAACACGTCTGGACTGCGGCATTCGGCTTCCTCATTACTGCCGTTGGCCTGCCGGTATTAACGGTAGTGGCGCTGGCAAAAGTTGGCGGCGGTGTTGACAGCCTCAGCACGCCAATCGGTAAAGTCGCTGGCGTACTGCTGGCAACGGTTTGTTACCTGGCGGTGGGGCCGCTTTTCGCTACGCCGCGTACAGCTACCGTTTCTTTTGAAGTGGGGATTGCGCCGCTGACGGGTGATTCCGCACTGCCGCTGTTTATCTACAGCCTGGTCTATTTCGCTATCGTTATTCTGGTTTCGCTCTATCCGGGCAAGCTGCTGGATACCGTGGGCAACTTCCTTGCACCGCTGAAAATTATCGCGCTGGTCATCCTGTCTGTTGCCGCGATTGTCTGGCCGGCGGGTTCTATCAGCACGGCGACTGAGGCTTATCAAAACGCTGCGTTTTCTAACGGCTTCGTTAACGGCTATCTGACCATGGATACGCTGGGCGCAATGGTGTTTGGTATCGTTATTGTTAACGCGGCGCGTTCTCGTGGCGTTACTGAAGCGCGTCTGCTGACCCGTTATACCGTCTGGGCTGGCCTGATGGCGGGTGTTGGTCTGACTCTGCTGTACCTGGCGCTGTTCCGTCTGGGTTCAGACAGCGCGTCGCTGGTCGATCAGTCTGCAAACGGCGCGGCTATTCTGCATGCTTACGTTCAGCACACCTTTGGCGGCGGCGGTAGCTTCCTGCTGGCGGCGTTAATCTTCATCGCCTGCCTGGTAACGGCAGTTGGCCTGACCTGTGCTTGTGCAGAATTCTTTGCCCAGTACGTACCGCTCTCTTATCGTACGCTGGTGTTTATCCTCGGCGGCTTCTCGATGGTGGTTTCTAACCTCGGCTTGAGCCAGCTGATTCAGATCTCCGTACCGGTGCTGACCGCCATTTATCCGCCGTGTATCGCACTGGTTGTATTAAGTTTTACACGCTCATGGTGGCATAATTCGTCCCGCGTGATTGCTCCGCCGATGTTTATCAGCCTGCTTTTTGGTATTCTCGACGGGATCAAAGCATCTGCATTCAGCGATATCTTACCGTCCTGGGCGCAGCGTTTACCGCTGGCCGAACAAGGTCTGGCGTGGTTAATGCCAACAGTGGTGATGGTGGCTCTGGCCATTATCTGGGATCGCGCGGCAGGTCGTCAGGTGACCTCCAGCGCTCACTAAATCACTGAACATTTGTTTTAACCACGGGGCTGCGATGCCCCGTGGTTTTTTATTGTGTTGATGGGTTAGGAATTGATGGAAAGTAAGAACAAGCTAAAGCGTGGGCTAAGTACCCGCCACATACGCTTTATGGCACTGGGTTCAGCAATTGGCACCGGGCTGTTTTACGGTTCGGCAGACGCCATCAAAATGGCCGGTCCGAGCGTGTTGTTGGCCTATATTATCGGTGGTATCGCGGCGTATATCATTATGCGTGCGCTGGGGGAAATGTCGGTACATAACCCGGCCGCCAGCTCTTTCTCGCGTTATGCGCAGGAAAACCTCGGCCCGCTGGCAGGTTACATTACCGGCTGGACCTACTGCTTTGAAATCCTTATTGTCGCCATCGCCGATGTGACCGCTTTTGGTATCTATATGGGTGTCTGGTTCCCGACGGTGCCGCACTGGATTTGGGTACTGAGCGTGGTGCTGATCATTTGCGCCGTAAACCTGATGAGCGTGAAGGTATTCGGTGAGCTGGAATTCTGGTTCTCGTTCTTTAAAGTCGCCACTATCATCATCATGATTGTCGCCGGTTTCGGCATCATCATCTGGGGGATTGGCAACGGCGAGCAACCGACCGGTATTCATAATCTGTGGAGCAACGGCGGCTTCTTCAGTAACGGCTGGCTTGGGATGGTGATGTCGTTGCAAATGGTGATGTTTGCTTACGGTGGGATCGAAATTATCGGGATTACCGCCGGTGAAGCGAAAGATCCTGAGAAATCGATACCGCGTGCGATTAACTCCGTGCCGATGCGTATTCTGGTGTTCTACGTCGGTACGCTGTTCGTCATTATGTCTATCTACCCGTGGAATCAGGTTGGCACTGCCGGTAGCCCGTTCGTGCTGACGTTCCAGCATATGGGCATTACCTTTGCCGCCAGCATTCTTAACTTTGTTGTGCTGACTGCTTCGCTGTCGGCAATTAACAGTGACGTATTTGGCGTAGGCCGTATGCTCCACGGTATGGCAGAGCAGGGCAGCGCACCGAAAATTTTCAGCAAAACGTCGCGTCGCGGTATTCCGTGGGTTACGGTGCTGGTGATGACTACCGCGCTATTGTTTGCGGTGTATCTGAACTACATCATGCCGGAAAACGTCTTCCTGGTGATCGCTTCGCTGGCAACCTTCGCCACGGTATGGGTGTGGATTATGATCCTGCTGTCGCAAATTGCCTTCCGTCGCCGTTTGCCGCCAGAAGAAGTTAAGGCGCTGAAATTTAAAGTGCCGGGTGGGGTAGCAACGACCATCGGCGGGCTGATTTTCCTGCTCTTTATTATCGGGTTGATTGGTTATCACCCGGATACGCGTATCTCGCTGTATGTCGGTTTCGCGTGGATTGTTGTGCTGTTGATTGGCTGGATGTTTAAACGCCGCCACGATCGTCAGCTGGCTGAAAACCAGTAATACTTGCGTTCTGTAAGCCGGTTCAGGAGGAAATCCTGATCCGGCTATTCTGAAAGTTATCCGCCCCCGTCCTCCTCCCCCAAATATCCTTCAGATGATGAGTGATCCTGCATTAGGCTATGGCAAGGTGATCAGATTTTCATCACAGGGGAATTATGATGTTAAATGCATGGCACCTGCCGGTGCCCCCATTTGTTAAACAAAGCAAAGATCAACTGCTCATTACACTGTGGCTGACGGGCGAAGACCCACCGCAGCGCATTATGCTGCGTACAGAACACGATAACGAAGAAATGTCAGTACCGATGCATAAGCAGCGCAGTCAGCCGCAGCCAGGCGTCACGGCATGGCGGGCGGCGATCGATCTCTCCAGCGGACAACCCCGGCGGCGTTATAGTTTCAAATTGCTTTGGCACGATCGCCAGCGTTGGTTTACACCGCAAGGCTTCAGCCGAATGCCGCCAGCACGACTGGAGCAGTTTGCCATCGATGTACCGGATATCGGTTCACAATGGGCTGCGGATCAGATTTTTTATCAGATCTTCCCTGATCGTTTCGCCCGTAGTCTTCCTCGTGAAGCTGAACAGGATCATGTCTATTACCATCACGCAGCCGGACAAGAGATCATATTGCGTGACTGGGATGAACCGGTCACGGCGCAGGCGGGCGGATCAACGTTCTATGGCGGCGATCTGGACGGGATAAGCGAAAAACTGCCGTATCTGAAAAAACTTGGCGTGACGGCGCTGTATCTCAATCCGGTGTTTAAAGCTCCCAGCGTACATAAATACGATACCGAGGATTATCGCCATGTCGATCCGCAGTTTGGCGGTGATGGGGCGTTGCTGCGTTTGCGACACAATACGCAGCAGCTGGGAATGCGGCTGGTGCTGGACGGCGTGTTTAACCACAGTGGCGATTCCCATGCCTGGTTTGACAGGCACAATCGTGGCACGGGGGGAGCTTGTCACAACCCCGAATCGCCCTGGCGCGACTGGTACTCGTTTAGTGATGATGGCACGGCGCTCGACTGGCTTGGCTATGCCAGCTTGCCGAAGCTGGATTATCAGTCGGAAAGTCTGGTGAATGAAATTTATCGCGGGGAAGACAGTATTGTCCGCCACTGGCTGAAAGCGCCGTGGAATATGGACGGCTGGCGGCTGGATGTGGTGCATATGCTGGGGGAAGCGGGTGGGGCGCGCAATAATTTGCAGCACGTTGCTGGGATCACCGAAGCGGCGAAAGAAACCCAGCCGGAAGCGTATATAGTTGGAGAGCATTTTGGCGATGCACGGCAATGGTTACAGGCCGATGTGGAAGATGCCGCCATGAACTATCGCGGCTTCACATTCCCGTTGTGGGGATTTCTTGCCAATACCGACATCTCTTACGATCCGCAGCAAATTGACGCCCAAACCTGTATGGCCTGGATGGATAATTACCGCGCAGGGCTTTCTCATCAACAGCAATTACGTATGTTTAATCAGCTCGACAGCCACGATACTGCGCGATTTAAAACGCTGCTCGGTCGGGATGTTGCGCGCCTGCCCCTGGCGGTGGTCTGGCTGTTCACCTGGCCTGGTGTACCGTGCATTTATTACGGTGATGAAGTGGGACTGGATGGTAAAAACGATCCGTTTTGCCGTAAACCGTTCCCCTGGCAGGTGGAAAAGCAGGATACGGCGTTATTCGCGCTGTACCAGCGAATGATTGTGCTGCGTAAGAAAAGTCAGGCGCTGCGTCGTGGCGGCTGTCAGGTACTGTATGCGGAAGATAACGTGGTGGTATTTGTCCGCGTGCTAAATCAGCAGCGTGTACTGGTGGTAATCAACCGTGGCGAGGCCTGTGAAGTGGTGCTCCCCGCGTCACCGTTTCTTAATGTCGCGCAATGGCAACGCAAAGAAGGCCATGGGCAACTGACAGACGGGATTCTGGCTTTGCCTGCCATTTCGGCTACGGTGTGGATGAACTAAAGCATCTGTTTTATTTGTTACGTCGTTAGTCACCAGCCCTGACACTACGCAGCGCAAAAAAGCGGCTCAATGTCAGGGCTGAATTTGTTAAATATTTGTCCCGATCGATATGAGCGATTTTTGGTATTCTTTGCCAATGATGTTATGTACAACATGCTCCAGGATAACCCTGTAGTGGAGCAAAGATATGACAATTTCAAATTCGAATTTATTGAAACCGTTTATTACTGGTGCTGAGTTGCCACCTTTTAAGGAGGATGTCTTTTCTAAAACAGAAGAACAATTTAAAAAAAGCACCCATGGCAAATCGCTTTTCATTTGCGGAAATGAAAACTTAGTAAACATTTCAGCGGAAAAAATCGATGAAATAAAAAATAGCAAAAATTTCTTTTCAACCGTTGTAAATATAATAATTTTACTCATTAAGTATCCTGATAAAATTCTGCCCATTCTTCATGGTTGTCCTGCAGAGTCCATCGAACTCATTAAGAATGCGAAACGAACGGGGCAATGGTCATATGAGATGACTGATAAGAACGGGCAGAATATTGAAGTGTCCTATATTTTCACTGATACCATAGATGATAAATCTGATGGAAAATTATGCTTAAAAATCTGTAACTCCTGCAACCAAAATGATTCTAGTACACATGAATATAAAATAGATCATCAACAGTTGAAAAATCACATAAGGCAACTTGAGGAGTGGGCCCTTCTTGAAAAGTTTTATGATAACAACGCTTATTATTCTAAACGTACAAAACAATTAGAGAAGAAAATTGCCAAAGCGGGGTTTATAACAGGGAAGGTTAATGCCGAGAAGTTTAATGTAAAAGAGTTTAAAGACGATATAACCTCGATGCTTTGTGAACAGCCGCCCCTGCGTACACACCAGATTTCTTCATCCGGATACGTATCTGCAGATAAACTGCCCAAACTCTATGAGTTAAATTTGAAAGACGCGCAGAGAGATCTTAAAACAACACCGGTTGACATCGATGGTGTTAGTCTAAAATCAAAAACTCGGGAAAAAATTGCGGAAGAAATTGCGAAAAAAACTGCGGAAATAATTGCGAAACAAAATGCGAATAGCATTGAGGAGAAGAATATTGAAAAAAACAAGAAAGAAACAAATCCTGAAGATAATTTTGTCTTAAAATTCTCACAGGAAGAAATCAATGAGATGCTCCTGGATTACAGCGACGAAGAACAAAAAAAATTAAGACCTTTTTTCACTAGTGATCACATCTATTGTTTGTTCGATGCTTTTAGTCAGTGTTTGCATAATGTTGCTCGTGATGGCAGTCCACGGTATGCAGGTTTACTACAACAAATAGCATCCAAGTGTGCGATATTACAAGATTTTGATCAACAATTGTTCTGGCGCACGTTTTCAGGAGGAGTCTTCCATCGACGTATCTCTGTGAACAGCGAGCCAGAAAAGACAGATGTATGGCGATTCAGTACACAATTTGATTTTCCACATATAAATGACAACGGAGAGTTGTCCAGAACGGTACTCATGTTCGAGGGGGTTGCTGAAAGCAACTTTAAAGATATCGCCAATCATTCCAGCGAATGTTTTTCTTACCGTTGTTATGCCGCTCCGCTGGATGCGAATGCTAAAAAATAGTGACGCCGGAACTTGAAGTTTCAGAGCGCCTTGCGTGACGCCTGCGCCATCATCCGCGGATAAAACTGCCAGAAGCGGGTTTCGAGGGCGTCATAATGAGCGTCTAAATCGTACCAGGAGTCACGCAGGGCATCCAGACGTGGGCGACGGCTTGCCATGCCATTTAACACGTTCTGGATGAAATCCATATCGCGATAGCGCACCAGCCACTGCTCTGACCACAAGTAATTGTTCAGGTTGATAAAACGTGGCGGTGAGTCCGGCAAAATCGTCATCACTTGCTCGCGGGCATAACAGACAAATTCCTGTAGCGGAAAGTCCGGCGA
>ULWW01013951.1_pt1 | contig 10600 bp, 10 predicted proteins | sample 1960741 | NCBI WGS metagenome assembly ULWW01 (sample SAMEA4835823, study PRJEB28245) | human gut metagenome | biome: gut microbiome; material: fecal sample | place: Denmark | collected 2008
GATCGACCACTTCAAGATCATGGAGTTCCCCGCCGCCGAGATCAGCACGATGGGCAACATGTTTCTCGCGATCTTCCTCTCGATGGCGCTCTCGGGCCTCAAACTCTGGCAGCTCGTCGACCTGGCGCTGCCGATGATCGTCGCCCTCGCCGCCGAGGTGCTGCTGATGGTCGTCTTCTCGCTGCTGGTCGTCTTCCCGGTCATGGGCCGCGATTACGACGCCGCGATGATCACCGCCGGCTTCATCGGCTTCGGCATGGGCGCCACGTCCAACGCCATGGCCAACATGCAGGCCGTTTCCCGCCGCTACGGTCCCTCTCCCTCAGCCTACTTCGTCATCCCGATGGTCGGCGGCCTCTTCAACGACTTCTTCAACGCTGCGATCATTGCATTCTGTATCGGTCTTCTTGCGTGAGAACCGTTTGAGGGCGCAAAGTCCATCGAAGCGCGCCGAACGATAAAAAATATCCCCGCTTCCCGTTCCGTATGTTTCCGCCGCGTGCGGACATACTGAAAGCACTATGCATGGGAGGCGGGGATTCTTTTTATGCTTGGCAAGGTGGAGATCTGCGGCGTGAACACGACGAAGCTGCCGACGCTGACCGCCGCGGAGACGGACGCACTGCTTCATCGCGCAAAGGACGGCGACGCAGCCGCGCGCGAAAAGCTCGTCGAGGGCAATCTGCGGCTGGTGCTGTCGGTCATCCAGCGCTTTTCCGGCCGAGGGGAAAACGCGGACGACCTATTTCAGGTCGGCTGCGTGGGGCTACTAAAGGCCATCGACAACTTCGACACTTCGCAGAATGTCCGTTTTTCCACCTACGGCGTGCCGATGATCATCGGTGAGATCCGGCGGTATCTGCGCGACAACAGCTCCATTCGCGTCAGCCGCTCGATGCGCGACACGGCCTACCGCGTCTTACAGGCGCGTGAAAAGCTCCAGCGCGAGCAGCAGCGCGAGCCCACGGTCGAGCAGATCGCGCGCGAGCTCGGCATCCGGCGCGAGGAGGTCGTCTTCGCCATGGACGCCGTATGCGACCCCGTGTCGCTCTTTGAGCCCATCTACTCCGACGGCGGCGACGCTATGTGCGTCATGGATCAGGTGCGCGACAACAAGAACACCGACGAGGACTGGCTCGAGCAGATCGCGCTCAAGGAGGCCATGGCGCGCCTGAGCGAGCGCGAGCGCCAGATCCTCGCCCTGCGCTACTCCGACGGCAAGACGCAGATGGAGGTCTCAAGCGAGATCGGCATCTCGCAGGCGCAGGTCTCGCGCCTTGAAAAAAACGCCATCAAGAGCATCAAGAAGAATATGTAGACTCAGACAAAAGGGAGCGGAAATGTTTCCGCTCCTTTTTCCGTTTCTTCTCTTGACTTTATCCGCCATTTTATTACAATATAGTATGTATTTTTGCGCCGGTGGGATGCTCCTCCGGCAAATCCGGATCAAACGGAGGTTCCTTCTATGCATTACAACGTCATCATCATTGGCGGCGGCCCCGGCGGCATCTTCTCCGCCTACGAGCTGACAAAGGATCGCAGCGACCTGCGCGTCGCCGTGTTCGAGGCCGGTCACAGCCTTGAAAAGCGCCACTGCCCCATCGACGGCGACAAGGTCAAATCCTGCATCCGCTGCAAGAGCTGCTCGATCATGAGCGGTTTCGGCGGCGCGGGCGCATTTTCCGACGGCAAATACAACATCACCAACGACTTCGGCGGCACGCTGCACGAGTACATCGGCAAAAAGCAGGCGCTCGACCTCATGCACTATGTCGACGAGATCAACATGGCCTACGGCGGCGAGGGCACGAAGCTCTACTCCACCGCCGGCACGAAGTTCAAAAAGCTCTGCATCCAGAATAAGCTCAACCTGCTCGACGCCTCCGTCCGCCATCTCGGCACGGACGTGAACCTCGTCGTGCTCTCGAACCTCTATGACCTGCTCAAGGACAAGGTCGACTTCTACTTCGATTCTCCCGTCACCACCATCGCCCGCGAGGGCGAAGGCTACCGTGTCACCGTCGGCGAGACGGACTACACCTGCGACAAGTGCATCGTCTCCGTCGGCCGCGTCGGCAGCAAGTGGATGGAGGGCGTGTGCCAGGAGCTCAAGATCCCCACGAAGTCGAACCGCGTCGATATCGGCGTGCGCGTCGAGATCCCCGCCGTTGTCTTCTCCCACCTGACTGACGAGCTCTACGAGAGCAAGATCGTCTATCGCACGGAAAAGTTCGAGGACAACGTCCGCACGTTCTGCATGAACCCCAACGGCATCGTCGTCAACGAGAACACGAACGGCATCGTCACGGTCAACGGCCACAGCTATGAGGATAAGTCCCTCCAGACCGAGAACACGAACTTCGCGCTTCTCGTCGCCAAGCACTTCTCCGAGCCGTTCAAGGATTCCAACGGCTACGGCGAGTCCATCGCGCGCCTGTCCAACATGCTCGGCGGCGGCGTCATCGTCCAGCGCTTCGGCGATCTCGTCCGCGGCCGCCGCAGCACGGTCAAGCGCATCGAAGAAGGCCTCGTCACGCCGACGCTCGCGGCGACCCCCGGTGATCTGAGCCTCGTGCTGCCCAAGCGCATTCTGGACGGCATCATCGAGATGATCTACGCGCTCGACAAGATCGCGCCGGGCACCGCAAACGACGATACGCTCCTCTACGGCGTGGAGGTCAAGTTCTACAACATGGAGGTCGCGCTCGACGAGCACCTTGAAACGCCGTACAAGGGGCTCTACGTCATCGGCGACGGCAGCGGCATTACGCACTCGCTGTCGCACGCATCGGCGAGCGGTGTTTATGTTGCCAGAGAGATTCTGGAAACGGTTTAATAAAACCATTTGCAAATTGTTCTGCGCAGGCGCGGGGGGGATTTCCTGTGCCGCGCAAGAGTGCGTAAAAAGGGGGATACTCTCTTTCTCGAAAGAGAGTATCCCCCTTTGCAACCCCCGAGAGAAAGGACGAGGGGCCTTCCCCCTCGACCCCGCACATTGCGAGTTTGCAGCTTGAAGAGCTGCAACGCTTGCCGAATCGGGTGCTGTGTACATGGCTTCGCCATGAATCCCTGCGATTCGTTACCAGTCGCAACCGCGCCTTACTCCGTGAGGCGCGAGTGACGGTAGCACGGCGGCAGACTGCGTGCGGGCGACATTGCTGCGCTCGCCGCATAACGACAAAAACGGCCGCGTCAGCGGTCGTTTTCTTCTTTGATCTCGCCTTGTTCTGCCTCGATGTCATTGATATGCTTGAGCAAAACGTATTCGATGTAATTTGTCATGGAGCGATGCTCTCTTGTGGCCAGCACGCCGATTTTGTCAAACACTTCGTCGGATAAACGAAGTGTAAATACCCGTTTGTTCGTTGCCATACACAGCCTCCTGCTTGATCTTTAGCTTATTGTATGGTTTTCGTTCAGAAAAGTATGCAGTCTATTGACTTCTAAGTGATATCACTTTACAATAAGAGAACATCAAAAGAAAGGTGATGGACAACATGGCAAATTACGATAAAATGTATTCTTTGCTGTTCAATGCAATCACAGACGCACTGGAAAAGCTGGAAAAACAGAATTTGGGTGATGCCAAAGATATTCTCATCTCCGCCCAGCAAAAAGCCGAAGAAATCTATATCACAGCAGAGGACTAAAAAAGGAGCAGCCCAAAGCGGCGAGCGAAGCAATGCCGCGCCGTCAGAAGCAACAGCGGGGTGGATAATCCAAAAAGGAGGGGCAAGGCCCCTCCCTTTTGGTCGTTAGGGGTGCAGGGGCGAAATCGAAACGCCCCTGCCGTTCTCTTAGGGGTTCAAAAGGGGACCTTCTCTCACGTGAGAGAAGGCCCCCTTTTATCCGCGCTCCCCTGCTTGCAGGGGGAACATTTCAATGATTACTTTTTAAAGCTATCTTTAAGAGTAACCGACCGGTTGAACACCAGATGATCCTCGGAGCAATCCTTGTTATCAAGGCAGAAATACCCAAGGCGCATGAACTGGAAGCTCGGCGCGGTCTTGCCCTTCTTTTCGGTCTTGTCGTACGCCGCGGCGATGTCGCGCATGCGCGGCTCGACCTTGCAGCCGGTCAGCACCTCGAGCGAATCGGGGTTCATGCAGGCAAGGAAATCCTTGTCCGCGCCGTCGGGTGCGGGGTCGCTGAACAGCTCGCTGTAAACACGCACCTCGGCGTCCAGCGCGGTCGCGGCGTCGACCCAGTGGATCGTCGCGCCCTTGACCTTGCGGCCGTCGGCGGGATCGCCGCCCGGGGAGTTCGGGTCGTACTCGGCGTAGACCTCGACGACGTTGCCGTTCTCGTCCTTCTTGCAGCCCGTGCAGGTGATGAGGTACGCGCCCTTGAGGCGGCACTCGGGGCCGTTCGGCGTCAGGCGCTTGTACTTGGGCACGGGGACTTCCATGAAGTCGTCGGCCTCGATCCAGCACTCGCGGGAGAACGTGATCTCATGCGTGCCGGACGCAGGGTCGGTCGGGTTATTCTCGACCGTGACGGTCTCGCTCTTGCCCTCGGGATAGTTCGTGATGACGAGCTTCACCGGATGCAGCACGCCCATCGTGCGCTCAGCCTTCTCGTTGAGGTCCTCGCGCAGGCAGTGCTCAAGGAAGCTGTATTCGACCACGCTCGCGCTCTTGGCAACGCCGATGCGGTCGCAGAAGTTGCGGATGGACGCAGGCGTGAAGCCGCGGCGTCGCAGGCCGCACAGCGTCGGCATACGCGGATCGTCCCAGCCGGAGACGATGCCCTCCTCCACAAGCTTGCGGAGCTTGCGCTTCGACATGACCGTGTGATCGATGCCAAGGCGGGCAAACTCGATCTGGCGCGGCTTATTGGGCACGGAAACATTGTTCACCACCCAGTCGTAGAGCGGGCGGTGCGCCTCGAATTCGAGCGAGCAGAGCGAGTGCGTGATGCCCTCGAGCGCGTCCTGAATGGGGTGCGCAAAGTCGTACATCGGGTAGATGCACCACTTGTCGCCCTGACGGTGATGGTGCATGTAGCGGATGCGGTAAATAACAGGGTCGCGCATGTTGAAGTTGCCGGAGGCGAGGTCGATCTTCGCGCGCAGGGTGCGGCTGCCCTCGGGGAACTCGCCGTTTTTCATGCGCTCGAAGAGGTCGAGGTTCTCCTCCACATCGCGGTCGCGGTACGGGGAGATGGCGGGCTTGCCGATGTCGCCGCGGTACTCTCTCGCCTGCTCGGGCGTCAGGTCGCAGACGTAGGCAAGGCCCTTTTTGATGAGCTCGACAGCGTACTCGTAGTCCTTTTCAAAATAGTCGCTGCCATAGAAGAAACGGTCGCCCCAGTCGAAGCCCAGCCAGTGGATGTCCTCTTTGATGGCGTCGACAAATTCGACGTCCTCCTTCGTGGGGTTCGTGTCGTCCATGCGCAGGTTGCAAAGGCCGCCGAAGCGCTCAGCGGTGCCAAAGTCGATAGTCAGCGCCTTGCAGTGGCCGATGTGCAGATAGCCGTTCGGCTCCGGCGGAAAACGGGTGTGGACCTGCTGGCCCTGGAAGCGCCCGCCCTCCGCGATGTCTTCTTCGATGAAGGCGTCGATAAAATTTTTGCTGCCGGATTCACCCTCAGCGGCGGCAGTCTTGACTTCCTCAGCCATATGATCCATTCCTTTCTTCGCGTCTGCTGTGAGGCAGACAAAATAATGAAATATTATATCCCGTATTGGGAGTTATTGCAAGCATAATATGCTTGCAGATTCCCTGCACCGGTGCAGGGGTGCGGGACAAAGGGGATATTCTCTTTCGCGAAAGAGAATATCCCCTTTGGAACCCCAAGAGAAAGGCGTTTAGATTGGCAGTCTCGGGCTTGAATGACCTGCCTCCGGAATGGAAATACCTGCGCGCGGCGTTGCCGCGTTTAGTTCTTCTATACGATTTGGCCTACTTCTATTTTCGCTGTCGCTTTGCCTGCGATTCGTTACCCTTACGCAATTTCCGACTACTTCAGATTTGTACAAACTTGCCATTGCCTGCCAAGGCGGCATTGCTGGCGCTCGCCGCAATATACGCACTATCGGTAGACGGTGATTAGGCTGTACCAAAACGAGATCAGCAGAGCGGCAGCGGATAATAGGAGCAGAGGCAAGTCGTATCGCAGCGCCAATGGCAGCGAGCGATGCGATGCTGCCACGCAGGCTCCCGATTCCGCAGGCTGTGCACCTCTTCAAGCCCCAATCTCGCAATGTCAAAACCTTTCTCTTGGGGGATTTAAAGGGGGCTGTTCTCTTTTGTGAAAGAGAACAGCCCCCTTTGCCCCGCTCCCCCTGCGGCACGCAGGGATAATTTCGCTCTTCATTGGAAGAGCTTTTCAAGCTCTTCCCTGCTCATCAGCAGATTGAGCACCTCCACGAGCGCATTGGCGCTCAAATGCTCCGGAAGCTCCAACCTTTTGCACAGCGCCTTGCGCTTTTCCACGCTCTCCGGGCCGATCAGGCCCAAATCGTATAGGTCTGCTTTTGTGATGGATTTTCCCTTTACAGTGCTTTCTTCATCAATGGTCGCGCCCGCACGGCGGAGGGCGTCGAGCAGGATTTCCGGCTTCATGCCCTCGACGCCGAGCTTGCCCTCTTTTCCGCCCTTCCTTTTGCGCTTTTCCTTGCCGTAGATGTCCGGCACATAGGCTTGCAGCACGCGCCCCTCGGGGATATTGCCCTTGACGCGGTTGCGAATCACGAATCCCGCGCCGTCGGGGTCGGTGAAGAGGATAATGCCCCGCTCCTTGGCGAGCTTTCGCAAAAAGGCCTGCTTTTCCTTGTCGTTGAACACGGCGAAGCCGCCGAGTTCCACGATGACCGCGTCCACGACCTGTGAGAGCGTGTTTTTGTCGTACCGTCCCTCGACGACGATGACTTCCTTTACCTTCGGCTTTGCCATAGATTCACTTCCCCTGTGCAAGGCGCATCAGCAGCAGCTTGAGCTCACCCTCGCTGTCGATACCCTTTTCACTCTTCATGCGTTGGTCGAGCCGCTGGCACATGAGAAGGCTCTGGCTGCACCACTCGCTCGTCGTTTTGCGCGCCGCCTCCATCAGTAAGCGCGCGGGATAGTCCGACCGCATCCCCCACAGCTCCATGAGCCAGAGCTTGTCCTTGCCGTTGTCGAGCGCGATGCGCGCGGTGTAGATGCGCCGCAGCTCTTTGCTGATGACGGCCAGAATGACAAACGGCTCCTCCTGCTTTTTGAGCAGCTGACCCAACAGCTCCGACGCGCGGCCGTAGTCGCGCTTCGTGATAGCGTTCGTCATATCGAACACCACCGCGTCGAGCACAGGATCGGCCACAGCGTTGATGTCGTCGATCGTGACATTTTTTCCCTTGGCGTAGGCGCCGATCTTCTCGATCTCCGGCACAAGGCCGGTCATCAGCGCGCCGCAGGTGAAGATCAGGTGCTCCGCCGTCTGTGCGTCGATGCCCTTGCCCAGCGCTCGGAAGCGCCGCGCGATCCAGTTGATGAGATCGCTGCGCTCCTGCGCCTCGAACTTGACGCTCTGTGCGTTTTTGTCGAGCGCCTCATAGAGCTTTTTATACGTCTTGCTCGGCTTGTACTCGACAAGGTCGTACACGAACACGAGGCAGCAGTACGGCGGGAAGTCGTTGAGCAGCGCGATGAGCGCCGTGCGCTGCTCCTCGGGGAGCTTAAAAAGGTCACAGTCCGTTACCACGATGAGCGTACGCTCGGCCATCATCGGCATCGCCTCGACCGCTTCGTTCAGCTCCTGCATCGTCAGCGTCTTGCCGCTCAGGCGGTGGTAGTTGAACTCCTCAAAGCCCGCGGGGACGAGCTTTTTTTTGATCTCGCCGAGGTAGTATTCGCGCAGATAGCTCTCCTCGCCGTAAAAGATGTAGACCTGACCGATATTGCCCGCGCTCAGGTCGCTTTTTAATTTCTGATAGCCCTTGTTGGGCGTTTTTCTCTCTGCCATGTAGTCCTCTCAGTCCACTGTGATCAATATATTGCCCTGCATGTCCGTGCGGTAGACCGTCATGCCCGCGTCCGTCAGGCGCAGCAGCGCCTCCTCGGTCGGATGGCCGTAGCTGTTGTCGCCCACGCTGATGACGCCGACCTCCGGCGTCACCGATTCGAGCAGCGTCGTACCGGTGGAATACTTCGAGCCGTGATGTCCGACGAGCAGCACCTCGATATCCGGTAAATCGTAGGTCTCGACGAGCTTTGTCTCGGTTTTCGCGTCCATGTCGCCGGTGATGAGCGTGTCGAAATCGCCGAGCGAGCACAGGATCGTCAGGCCCAGCTCGTTCGCGCCCTTGTCGCCGAGCGGCGGATAGATGCTCATTGTCGACGCGCCGTTCGTGACCTCTATCACCTCGGTGACATAGTGGATGTTCACGCCGTAGCGCTCGGCGAGCGCTTCGACCTCATCGCGGTCACCCTCGCCCGCGTCAATATCGGCGAGATAGATGGTCTCAACATCCACGCGCGCAAAGAGCGCGGCAAGGCCGTTGGCGTGGTCCTCGTGATAGTGCGTCAGCACCACGGAGTCGAGCGTCGCCCCTGCGGAGCGCAGATAGTCCGCCGCGATCGCGCCGGCGTCGATGTAGGAATTTTTGCTGCCGCAATCCACGAGTGCCGCGTGGCCCTCGGAAATGAGCAGCACGCTCTCCCCCTGCCCCACATCGAGCGCGACGACGTTCAGTCCGCCCTGTTCATAGTGTAGGGCATTGACCTTTGCCGCGGCGAAGAGCGACAGGACGGAAAGCCCCACCGCCGCAAAATAACGGTACTTCCCGCGCTTTGCCAGCGCGCAGGTGATGAAGATCGCGTACACGTACACAAGCCATGCGACGGAAAACGCGGTGTTGAAATAGATGGCGTGGAACGGAAACTCCTCCAAAAGTCCCGCGATGGCGAGCACCGCGCGAATGCCGAGCGCTGGCACAAAGGCACAGGCCGCGCCGAGCTGCGGCACAGCCGCCGCGATCAGTACCGAAAGTAATCCCAGCGCGAACACGACGCTCACGAGCCACAGGCAAAGCAGGTTGCTCAAAAGCGACACGATGGAGAGCGTTCCGAAATAGTAGCACGCAAGCGGCGTGGAGAACACCATCGCGCCGAGCGTCGTCGAAAACGACAGCATCGCCGCGCGCACAAGCTTGTGCTTGCCGTGGGCAAGGGCGGTAAGCTTCGGCGTGAGGAAAATAATGCCCGACACCGCGGAAAACGACAGCTGCAAGCTGATGCTCGCGATGGCGAACGGATTTTTGAGTAAAATGAGCAGCAGCGCAAACGAGATCGACGTCGGCGGGTCGTTATCGCGCCCCAGAAGCGGCGCGATCATGCCCATCGAGATCATGATGCACGCGCGCAAAATACTCGGCGTCAGGCCCGTGACAAACGCATAGAGGAAAATCAGTGGGATCGTCACGGCGCAGCGAAGCTTTTTGCGCCTGTCGCCCATCAGCGAACCGATCAGCGACGCCAGAAAGCAGCAGTGCAGACCCGAGACGGCCATCACGTGGGAAAGGCCCACCTCGGATAAGTTGCTCGCGTCCTCCTCGTCGAGATATTTCTTGTCGCCCAGCAGCAGCGCCCGCAGAAATGCGCCCTCGCGCTCGCTGTAGCTGCGCTCAATGGTCTCGCCGAGCGTCCTTGCGATGCGCTGCGGCAGATACTTGAGCGCGCCCGCGTTTGTGTCGTCATAAGTCGGGTCGCCGCGCTGATAGAGCAGAATATAGACGCCCTTGGCCGTGAAGTTGCGCAGTTGCAGCCCCTTCCCCGTCGGGTCGGTCGCGCTGTTGAACAGTGCCTCCGCCGTCACGTGAGCGCCGGGCTCGAGGTCCATAAGATCCGCGTCACCGTAGTAGATGGCCCGCCCCGGCAGGCCGCGGTTCAAGATCTTCACCGTGACCTTCGCGCCGTGGCTCGTCTCCTCGGCATAGCCCAAAAGCTCGACCTCAACCGTGTCCTGCGTGCCGAGCAGCGCGTCGTTCGGCGCTTTGATAAAATGCGCATAAAGCGTGTTGTACCCGAACGCGAACGCAAGCCCCAGCGCGCACAAAAACGCGCGCTTTGCCCAGTCCCCGCGCTTGTTTGCGCAGCCACAAAGTCCCATGACAAGCGCCGCCGCGGCAAACACGCCGCACAAAATGAGCGCCCACTGCGCACTCAGTAAATACTGCGAGAGCGCAACGCCCGCCGCAAACGCCGCGCAGAAAATCGCCAGTACTCTCATCGGCGCGCGGGGTCGTCCGTCAGCCCGAGCAGATAATCGGTGCTGACGCGGTAGTATTCGGCGAGCTTGATGACCGCCCACACGGGGATCTCACGCTCGCCCTTTTCATATCGCCAATAAACGTTGCGATTCAGATTGAGATATTCGGCGATCTCAATCTGCGTCTTATCGTTGTCAACTCGAAGGTCTTCCAGCCGCTGGAAATACATGAAATCACCTCGGATTTATGCTACCATTCGGTAACATTTCCGAGAGAATCTTCACCCATACGGCTTCACATTATGCATGTAAGCATACAACAATTCTTGCCGTTTGGCAAGGAAGAAAATGCCGCCTGCGGACGGCAAGGGCAAAGGGGGATATTCTCTTTCCTCGGAAAGAGAATATCCCC
>ULWW01064788.1_pt1 | contig 10543 bp, 2 predicted proteins | sample 1960741 | NCBI WGS metagenome assembly ULWW01 (sample SAMEA4835823, study PRJEB28245) | human gut metagenome | biome: gut microbiome; material: fecal sample | place: Denmark | collected 2008
TCGCGGCGATTCTGCTGCGGTATGCAGATAAATTTATGACGATGGAGGAAGCGGCATGAAAAGAAGAATGCTTGCGCTTTTGCTTGCGGTGCTGATGCTCGCCATGCTCACCGCCGCCGCATTCGCAGAAGACACAGTCCTTGGCGTTTACAATGTGACGGGGCCCCTGACGGTGCTGAACGGCACAAAGAATGGCAGCTTCTACGCAGACGCGAACGAGTTTGAGTTGAACTGCAGCGGCCTGACCGGCGAGTATTCACTTGTGCTGCTTCTCGAAGGCGACAGCCCCGTCCCCACAGACGGGAACATCCAGTACATCGACCAGATGAGCATCGCAAACGGCGCAGTGAAATTCACACTGAAGCCTAAAGCGCTGAAGGTAGGTACATACAACATCTACATCAGCACGACCGACGAGGCGCTCAAGAAGGTCGCATCGTTCAAGTACGGCGAGAAGCCGGATGTCGTTCTGGGCGATGTGGATGGCGATGGAAAGATTAAAACGACTGACGCACTGCTGGTGTTGCAGCATGTATCAGAAACAATTACATTGGAAGGAAACGAGTTTGTGGCTGCTGACGTTGACAAGGATGGCGTGATCAAAACAACCGACGCATTGTTGATTCTTCAGTATGTCGCAGAGAACATAAGTTCGTTTGACTGAGAGGTAGAAAAACATGAAGAAAAAATTATTAGCAATCGTTCTTACGGTTTGCGTGCTGGTATCTCTTTTTGCAACACCAGTTTCTGCAATCGTATTTGAACCGACTCCGACTGCTCAGTTGGAAGCAGTTACTTTCACGGAAAAAAACACATCGAAGTACCCAGTTGAGGGCGATGCTATTACGGAAATTGCAGCAGGCAATACGTTTGCAATTAAGATTTCCGTAACGAACCCCTCTTCCGACCCGCTTCGCTTGTCTGGGTTTAAATTTAGATTTACTTATAATGTGGACGCTTTTGAGACGTACACCTACACATTTGAAAATGACGATGACAGCGGTACGGTTGGTCCAGACGCTATGCCTTCATCTACAAAGGGCGGTCTGAAGGGCTGGACAATGCAAAATAATACAGGAACTGCCGGACTGGCTGTTTTTGCAGGTACCTGCGAGAAAACAGCGAATCAGCCGGTGCTGGCATCCGGTGAACAGCAAACGATTGGCTATTTGCTGCTCAAGGCAAAGACGAACGTAGAAAACGGCAGTTACTCGTTTGGGTTTGAAGGCGAGAACTATTTCAACCATATTAAAGATGGTGAAACCAAGGATGAAGAAGTCGAAAATGTAGATTTCTCAAAAAAGCTTGCTCTGACGGTTACTGGTGGACAGAATCCAACCATTGGTGCTACCACTATTGACCCGACTGAAGTCGCATACGGTAGCGACGAAGTGCTCACCATGGGTGCAACGTCTACTTCTAATAAGGATATCACCAGCTTCGTCACCTTCAAGGTGAAGGATGCAGAAGGCAACGACGCTGCTGGCTTCGTTGTCAACAACGGCAATGAACTGAATGTTGCTGCAGCAGATGCTGGTACCTATACTGTCACTGCTGAGCCGAATGGAGACAACTGCAGAATCGATGAGAGCGTGACTGTTCAGAACGCAACCTTCACGATTACCAAGCAGGAGATCACCGCGCCCGTGGTAGCCATCAGCAACTTTGCCAAGGGACAGCCGGTCTCTGGCCTGACAGTAGAGACGGCGACATCTGGTCTGTCTGTGAGTGCCACCTGCTTTGATGAAGATGGCAATCAGCTTGAGGAAGAGAGATTCAAGGCTGGCACAACTTACAGTATCTCGATTGTTCTGAAGGCAGACAAGAACCATGTGCTTAATGCACAGACGCTGGCGGTTACGGTCAACGGCGGCGAAGAGCAGACGGTTGATATCGTTGGAAACGTAGCTGTTGTAACGGCTACGACTGCGGATAAGGATGCCCCGACGATCACGCCGAATCCGATCAACGCCACCTACGGCGATCTGCTCTCCACGCTCATTCCGACCGGCACTGCAACCTTTAACGGCAAGCCTGTTGAGGGCACGTTCGCATGGTCGAATAAGTACAATGCAGAAACCACGGTCGACAATGCTGGCGTGAATGAATTTGATGTAGTCTTCACGCCCACCAACACGGACCTCTACGCCACTGTTACCGGCAAGGTCACCGTGACTGTCGCACAGAAGGAAATCGACATTACCGATAAGCTTAACACATGGAGTGCCAATGAGTTCACCTATGACGGGAAAAGCCATTCTGTCGAGCTGAAAATTGATGAGGATCTTGTTGGTATCGTCAAAGTTAAGGAGTATACTGGTGACACTGAGGCGCAGGCCGTCGGTGAATATACGGCCTCTGCATCGCTTGAACTGGTAGACCCGGCCAATTACAAATTCAACGAGGACAATGTTCTCACGCGCGAGCACACTTGGAAGATCAACAAGGGTGACCTCACGCCTACGGACGCAGAAAAATCCGTGCTCTTCGGTACAAAGGAAGTCACGGTTACTCCGGCTGATTTCGGTCTGACGCAGGACGGCATTAAAATTGAGGTTACTCACGCGGGAAATAGCCTGATTACAGGTTACTTACCAAGCGATGACATGCGTTCTGTCACGTTTATGCTGAGAGATACGGATAAGACAGATGCTGCTAATAACGCGTCTGACACGGCTACATTGAAATTCTCTTCGGCGAATTACAATGAGACGTCCGGCAATACGCTCACCATCAAGATCATTGACAAGAACACCGACGCGAATACGCTCCAGATCGACGTTCCTGCTACCGTCACCTACGGCGATACTGTTTCCCCCAGCGTCGGCGAGTCCAAACCGGCAGGTGCAGGCGACGTCACGTTCAAGTTCTTCGACGAGGACAACCATGAGGTGCTCACCACCGCGCAGCCGTTCGACGCAGGCACCTACAAAGTCACCGCATCCTGCGAGAGCGAGAGCACGATCTACACCGCAGAAGCGACCTTCACGGTCGAACCGCGCGAGATCGAAGCCAAGGACGTTGCCTTTGATAAGGAACTGACCTACACCGGCAATGAACTGACCCAGACTGTGACCGTCACAGTTAACGGCAAGACCCTGACCGTCGGCACGGACTATACCGTTTCCGACCTGACCGGCACTGAGCCGGGCAGCTATCCCGTTACCGTCACCGGCACGGGCAACTACACTGGTGAGGTCACAAAGTCCTTCACCATCAGCAAGGCGCAGATCTCCAGCGCTGCGATCACCTATGATGCCGGCCCCTATGGCTACACTGGCAAGGAATGGAAGCCTGAAGTTACCGTTTCCTTCAACAGCGCTACGCTGACAGCTGGCAACGACTACACGGTTTCCTATGAGAACAACATCAACGCCGGTACTGCGAAGATCATCATCACCGGTATAGGCGATCACTTCACGGGCTTGACGGAAAAGACCTTCACTATCAATTCTGCGGAAATTTCCGGCTGCACGTTCGCGCCTATCGCTGACGTGACCTATAACACCAAGGCACATACTCCGGAAGTGACCGTTGCGATCAGCGGCAGAACGCTTGAGGCAGATAAGGATTACACCGTTTCTTACGCCTCCAACGTCAAAGCTGGTACTGCCACCGTCACCGTCACCGGTAAGGGCAACTTCACCGGCTCGGCGAACACAACCTTCACGATTGCAAAGGCTGACCTGAACCTGAGCGCCTACACCATCTCGAGCCTCTGCACCGAGACTGAGGTGAAGACCAGCACGCTCCCGTCCAACTTCTTCCTCGCCGATGAGGCGGAGACTGGCTTCTCCATCGCACTCACCGCCGCTGGCGGCGACGCGATCTTCACGCAGGAGCCCGCTGTGGTCGATGGTGAAAACAAGATCACCTACCAGCTGAACGGCGGAACCGGCGAAGCAACCTTCAACGTGACTGTCACGCCGGTCTCCGGCAACTACAATGCCGGCACCTATGATCTGAAGATCCAGGCCTATGACAAGACCAACGTCTCCAACCGCATCGTCTTTGAATCCGGCTCCGCTGTCTACACCGGCTCCGGCATCAAGTACGAAAAGGCAACCATTGCAGGTCACTCCAGCGGCATGCGCTATACCTACGCCCCCGATGTAGCGACCGGTGCAACGCTCGACGCAGCTGGCCTCCCGCTGACTGTCGGCACCTACACCGTCACTGCGACCTACTCCGATGCAAGCAGCTACGGTTACAAGACTGCGACCTTCACCATCACCAAGGCGACCCCGGCCGGCACGCCCGCCTACACCAAGATCGAGACGAGCGGCAAGACCCTTGCTGACACCAAGCTGACTGTCGGCACGATTCGCCCGGCCGGTACCATCGCATGGGATCTGCCCCTCACGACTGTGCTTAAGGATGGCAAGGAATACGCATGGACTTTCACCCCGACTGACACGCACAACTATACGACGCTCACCGGCAAGCTGATTCCCTATGTTGATGACGGCACGGATTATATCCCCGGCGTGATCGACGGCAACTCCGGCAGCTTCAACTTCCATGATGTGAGCCGCTTCGACTACTTCTACGACGCAGTCAAGTGGGCCGCAGAAAACGGCATTGCCTCCGGCACGGGCCGCTACACCTTCTCTCCCGACGCCGTCTGCACCCGTGCACAGACTGTCACCTTCCTCTGGCGTGCAGCCGGTTCCCCGATGCCCAGATATCGCACATGCGCGTTCACGGATGTGGACTCCCGCGATTACTATTACAACGCAGTTCTCTGGGCAGTTGAGCAGGGCATCACCACCGGCCTCACGGCTACCACCTTCGGCCCCGACGTCACAGTAAGCCGCGGACAGGTTGCAACGTTCCTCTACCGCGCAGCCTCCGCATCCAAGCCCAATACGTTTAACCCCTTCACGGATGTTAAGACTACGGCTTATAACTACGACGCCATCCTCTGGGCTTATGACAACCGCATCACCACCGGCACCAGCGACACGACCTTCAGCCCGGACGCTTCCTGCACCCGCGCACAGATCGTGACTTTCCTCTACAGATATTATCAGGGGCGCTGAAGCTAGATAAAAAAGGGTCGCTGCCCCGCGCAGCGGCCCTTTTTCTCATCCATGCGCAAAAGAGAGAGGAGTATTGACATGAAAACACAACTCAAGCGCCTGCTGGCGCTGAATCTGGCGCTTATTCTGCTGCTCTGCGCCGTCTTCCCGGCCTCCGCCGCAGGAACTGCGGCCCAGCCCGCCGCCGACGCCCAGCAAACTGCCCAACCCACCGAAGATTCCACCCAACCGCAGACCACCGCACCCAACCCCGGTACGCACACCCTCACCATCAATGGCGAAACCCGCACCATCGGCACGGAACGGCAATCTGGAGTAGGCTGGACTTCTGTTGCCACTATGAACGGTGATGGAGAGCCGGTATACGCACTGACGCTGAACGACTACAAAGGCGACCCAATCACGATAACATCCAATCACGATTATACGGGCTCGACCCGCCCAATCGTCATGCTGCGCTTCATTGGCCAATGCAATATCAGAGGCAGACAGGACAGCGCGGCGCTGTCCCTCAGCGGATATCGCGGGCTGGTCATCATGATGGACGAGAGCACCGTGGCTGGCAGCTCAGCGCTCTCCATCGGCGGCAATCCCACCATTTCCATCCCGGACGGCTGGGTTCGTCTCGACAGCAATGAGATCACGCTCACCAGCTGGAACGGCGACCCGGCAGTGAACGCCCAAAGCGTGAACTGCGATCTGCCGACCTACAAAACCAAAGACAACGGCAATGGCGGGATCTGGTTCATCAGCACAGCCGAGCCGCGCACCGTCACCGTCAAGGGCAACGGCGGCACGAACTGGAACGGTACGACAGACGATGTGACCCTGACCTGCGAGGAAAACAGCCAGCTTGATCTGGCGAACGCCTTCACGCAGAGCAAAAAATATGTGGCATATTATCAGGGCGACGATGGGCAAACGTATTCGCCGTTCCTGATCTACCCCGACCTGAAGCCGGGCAATACAGTCCTGACCGCCGTCTGGGATAAATGCGATTATGAGATCCCTGCGATCTTCTACGGAAATCTCGGAGACGACAGAAACGTTACCGTGGTCGACGGCAGCAGAGAATGGACAGCGCCCATGTTCGAGCCATACGATATCTCGCAGTATCATAACACGCCGCTCTGCTGGGAAAATCAGATCGGCGACCGGGTCACGCAGCTGCTCTCCGGGCAGAAAATGCCCGCGCTGACGCGCCCGACCGCGTACCACGCCGTATATACCGTCTCGGAGACCGGCCTGATCTTCTGTGCCAACGGCGAGACGTTCGATTACGGCTGGGTCGTGTTGCAGCCGGTCTATACGTATACTGCAAATGAAAACTGGAGCCGGTGCGAAAGCGGGAAGAAGTTCCTGAGCTGGAACACAAAGCCCGACGGCACTGGCAAGACCTACGCCAACGGCGAGGACGTTCCGGAGTCGCATAACCAGCTCGTCTGGCTCTACGCGCAGTGGGAGCAGAACGGCCCTCAGCCCGGCATCCACACACTTACCATCGGCAATGAAACCTACAAGATCGGTACAAACCCAGTGAGCGGAGAAGGCTGGGAAGCCTATGCGGCTCTGAATGGCGACAACGCGCCGCTGCTCCTGCTGGACTTGAAGGATTATAACGGCGGGCCGATCAGAATTTCCAATCCAACCGGTGTCGGAACAGCCAAGCAGGTCTACGCGCTGGTCAGCATAAGCGGAACCAACACCGTCACGGCGCAGTCCGGCGCAGGCATCACCGCGGAAGGCTATACCGCTCTGACCATTGAGCGCTACAGCCGGACGGCATCCCTCACCGTCAGCGGCCAGCCCGCCGTTCAGACGGATGGCTGTCTGCAGATTTTCAGCGGCGGCATCACCCTCGACGGCGGAACCGGCGCGGCATATGCGGCTGCGAACGGCTTCGTCTATAACGACGGACGCTGCGAGGCAAACGAAACGAAAACAGGCGACCTCGTGACGAAGCTCGTCATGCGGGATGTCTCCCATTATCTGGTCGTCAACGGGCAGCGCTATTATCTCAGCGAACAGTACCCGCATGTCTCCGGCAGCGGATGGGGCGCGGTGCTCACCAAAAACGGCGACGGCCTGCCGACCCTCTGCATCAGCCTGTACGGCTACGCGGGAGGCGCAATCTCGTTTGGCGCACCGTATAACGCGGGCGAGACAGCGGACGTGATTGCGATCCTCAACTACACTGGGCAGAACCAGATCACGAACGAGTCTGGGGCTGCGATCGCGGCCTACGGCTATTCATGGCTGACGCTTCAGGAACAGGCAAACGGCAGTTCGCTCACCGTCAGCGGCAAGCCCGCTGTTCGGACAGACAAGGGACTGACCCTGAGCGGACGGAACATCACGCTCGATGGCCTGAACGGCCCCGCATATACGGCAGGTTCGTTCAGATACGACGGAAGCGTATGCAGCGTGAACGAGGAACGGCGGGATGGTGTCGTTGTGCGCGTCACGACAGGCGAGCCGATGCGTGTCACAGTCACGGTCTACAGCGACGAGGCAAAAACGCAGACAGTCACACGGACGGTGAATCAATACGGCCTTGTCGACCTTACCAACCTTTTCACGCAGGCAAAAAAGTATGTCAGATTCTATAAGGACGAAAACGGCAACTGGTATGGGGCGCTGTTCAACGCAGACCGCGATCTGGAGCTGACAGCGTTCTGGGAGGACTGCAACGCGGAGGTTCCTGCCGTGTTCTATGTAAACGCAACGAACTTCACAGAGGTAAAGGTCGTTGACGCGGCGGCGGACGGATGGAAAGCGCCGGAGCAGGCCGGATATACCAACGAGTACGGGCAGACGTCGGTGACCTATGAGTTCCTCTGCTGGGAGCGGAAAACCGAAAACGGGTACACCTATCTTCTGCCCGGACAGGAGCAGACTGCGCTGACAGCAGGCGTGGGCTATTATGGCCGGTATACAAGCAGCACAACGGGCATCGTCTTCTACGCAAACGGTGAGACATTCCCGAACGGCATGGCCGTTGTGGAGGACAGCAATGCCCGCCGGACGATGAGGAGAGGCTCCCAGAACGGGAAAGTCCTGACCGGCTGGAACACTGAGCCCGACGGCTCCGGCACAAGCTATGCGGCGGACGGCGAAGAAGTCCCGGCGGCGCACACCAGCCTTGTCCGCCTTTACGCACAGTGGGCAGACCCCGAAAACAGCGTGCGCGTCAGATTCTACGCCGGTGCGGTGGGTTATGACGAAGAAAAATGGCTTCCGCGCGGCAGCCAGATCCAACTACCGGAGTTGGGGGCGTTGTACGGACAGGAACAGCCGTATTGGGATGTGGATTTCATCTATGCGGATGGAAGAAGAATCCGTGAGAACAAGCATCTGTCCGGCCAGACCATCACGATCCCGGCAGATGCAGCTGAATGCAGACTCAACGCCTATTGGCTTCCGGCGGAGCCGCTTGTGATCGGAGGTAGAAGCTTCTCGCTTTCCAATAGAACCAGCAGCTTTTTCGGAGAAAACTGGAGCGTACGGTATTATCCATATGAGGGGCTATTTATCGTGCAGCTGTACGGATATCAGGGATCGGCGATCAGCCTGCCTGCGTATACACAGCTGAGAGTCGGATTTGGTGAAAACACGATCACAGCGGCAGCGGGAAAACCCGCAATCGCATGTATCGATGGACTGGAACTTGTAACCGCGTGCAGCGACGACAGCCATGCGTCACTTCGGGCTTTCGCCGGTGAGGGTGCGCCCGCAGTCATGGCAGTCCGCGTGATAAACAGCCGCGCGCCGCATATGGAGTTCCACGCAGGCGCAGGTAAAAATGTATTTGCGGATGGAACAGCCCTTGAATTGGGCACAGCTGCTTGCAGCTATTCCGGCGTTCTGAACGGAGAAACAGCTGAAATTACGCTCGATCCTTCGGACATGCCCGCCGCGATCAGCGACCTGTATATCCACCCGCATATGAGCACACTGACCGTAAAGGGCGGAGGTGCGACGACAACGGACGGTGGAACGCAGGTCAGCAAACAGGTCGAAGCCGGACAAATGACAAGCTACCACACGTTTGGATTTACCTATCCGGGCTATTGGTGCTCCGGCTATCATAATGTTGTTGGCAATGTGGCTGGCAGCACCTATGAAGTGTCTGTCCCAGAAAGGGACTGCACGATTGAACTGGAATGGGTGCCGACTGGCTATGCGTCCTTCCTTGCCTTCCGTGTCAGCGGTGAACTGAAGAATGAGACGAAATTGGATCCTGCGCATTTCTTCAAAACAAGGAGGGAACGTGTTGTATTTGTAGATTACCAGAATGGCACAGCAGCGGTTCCGGAACTGCAGTTTGAGAATTATGCCAGCTACGGTGATCTGCTGTACTGGTATACCGAGGACGGCAAGGCATCTGAAACGAAGGATAGCCAACAGTTCTTGCCGGGGGAGAGCATCACAGAGAAGGAAAACGGCATTCAGAGCGGCACAACGCTCTGCGCTGTGGCAGATGGAGAGTATCGCCTTGTCTTTTATGCCAACGGTAAGCTGTTTGATAACGGCGGTAAATACGGCAAAAAGGTCATAGGGTCTTACGGAAACTACAGTGAACGCTGGGATGCAACGGATGGTTCGCAGCTGTTCAGCTGGAACACACAGCCGGACGGCACGGGAACCAGCTACGCGTTCAACAGAGGGATTCCCGGTAATGTCAAAAAGCTTTACGCGCAGTGGCTGGAAACAGGGAGTGTCCCGGTTAAACTGTATAATTATGTGGATTACAGTCAGGAGATCAGTTCTGCGAAAATCGGCTCTTCCTATGTCCTTCCAGAACCCTCCGAGACTCCGGATGGCCTTCGGTTTACGCAGTGGCGCTGCTATTACCGCGACCAGAACGGAAGGTATCAACAGATCGGCATGATCGCAGCAGGCGAGTCCCTAACCGTTACGGAGGATATGAAGGAAATCAATGCGGTTGCCCGCTGGCTGCCAGACGGAAAGCTGACTGTCGATGGTATAGATTATGCGGTTGAGGCTGGACACACTTCTTTCGAGTTTGATGGATGGTCGGCATACTTCTATGTTGAATCCGGCAGGCTTGAAATGGAACTGCGCGGCTATCAGGGCAGCGACATTTCTCTCCCGTGTGCGGCGAATGTACGCGTAATAGGCGGTGAGAACTGGATTGACGGAACACTCAGCTGTGTGGGGGAACTCTATCTCGATGAGAGTTGCGCATGGGGGGAGCATCCCAGCCTGACGATTACGGCAAAAGAGGCGGACAAGCCCGCAATCCTGACGAACAAATTGACCCTTGAACGCGTCCCGCACATGACGCTGACCGCTGGTGCAAACAGCAAGGCGATCGCCAGTCTGAGCGGGAAAGAAGAGTTCAATATCGATACGGATACTACTCACTATTACGGCAGAACCAGCAGGGAAGCATCGGAGAACTCCGTAGGCGAGGGTGAGATCGGCGACATGTGGCAGCTGCGCACCGAACCGGTCATGTGTACGACGACAGTGGATGG
>ULWW01012156.1_pt1 | contig 10518 bp, 9 predicted proteins | sample 1960741 | NCBI WGS metagenome assembly ULWW01 (sample SAMEA4835823, study PRJEB28245) | human gut metagenome | biome: gut microbiome; material: fecal sample | place: Denmark | collected 2008
TCTGGCTTCGTTCATATTGATCCTTGCTTTTTCCAGAAACTTCTTCGTAATATTCTGATATCCTTCCATAATGATATCCCATTGTTCTACGAATTCTTTTAATTCATTGTAATTTGCTTCCGGAAGTTCTTTTTTCAGTTGCTCGGACAGCTTCTTGGATGCCGCTTCTATCTCTGCATCTCCCATCGCAGGTGCATTTCCTATCTGCATTCCTTCCTGCTTCAGTCTTGCACAGATCTGATCCAGCAGTTCCTGTGATACTGCTCCGGCTCCCTGCACTGCCTCGCCTGCCGATGCTGAGCTTCCTTCACCGTTATTATTCCCGCTAACCACCGATCCGGCGGCTCCATTCTCTAACTTCTGTTCCAGAACTCTGACCCGGTCAAGAAGCGCGCTGTAATCGGTTTCCATCTCAGGCTTGCATAATTTGATCACTGCAAGTTCTAAAACAATACGCTTCTGTACTGCATATTTGATATTTGCAGAGGTGTCCGAAAATATATTGATATACCGGATAAGTGCATCTGTTTCGAGCTGTGCAGCAAGCTGTCTTAACCGTTCCAGATTCTCCGCCGACATATCAAGCTTCTGATCTGCCTCCGGTGAAACCTTCACCAACAATACATTTCGAAGGAACCATGTAAATTCTGATACAAATCTGGACAATTCCCGTCCCTGCCATACTACCTCATCCACCAGATCGATCGCACCGACAACATCCAGCCGGATCACACAATCTAACAATCTGGCAAATACATCGATATCAACTGCTCCGATCGTATCCAGTACATTTTCATAAGTAAGCTCCTTGCCAATGTTGAATGCGATACATTGATCCAGAATACTGAGTGCATCACGCATTGATCCATCTGCAGCCTTGGCAACGTAATCAATTGCTTTTTTCTCTGCCGCAATCTGTTCTCTTCCAAGCAGCTCCATCAGACGGTCACTGATCGTTTCCACCGAGATCCGCCGGAACTCGTATTTCTGACACCTGGAAGATATTGTGATCGGAATCTTATGGGATTCTGTTGTTGCAAGTATAAAAATGACATAAGACGGTGGTTCCTCCAATGTCTTTAACAGAGCATTAAACGCTCCCTGTGTCAGCATATGAACCTCATCTATAATGTATACCTTATATTTTCCTTCTGATGGTGAATACTGTACTTCCTCCCGGATCTGACGGATATTATCCACACCATTGTTTGATGCTGCATCGATCTCGATCACATTCATAGATGATCCATCTGCGATCGCACGACATGCCGCACATTCATTACACGGGCTTCCGTTTACCGGATGCTCACAGTTTACTGCTTTTGCAAACAACTTTGCTATCGATGTCTTTCCGGTTCCTCTTGTTCCGCAGAAGAGAAATGCATGTCCGATCCTGTTATTTATAATCTGATTCTTTAGTGTTGTTACAACATGATCCTGGCCTTTTACTTCTTCAAAAGTATCCGGTCTCCATTTACGATATAATGCCATATAAGACATGACGGTTTCCTCCAAAATACAACTAAAGATATTATATCCGAAATGGTGATTGATAGCAATTATTAGTTTTTGTCCCCTTTTAATAATATATCCTTAATGGAGCACTTATTTACTTTACAAGACAGACTTTTCTATATAGTAAAAATGCCGGATGACTCTGTTTCAGGCACCCAGTATTAGAATAAAATATTAAAATTATAAATTAGACATTTTATCTGATTTTAAAAATTCTAATTCTTCCATTTTTCATTTTTCCTAGTATATCCTTCAAAAACTTCACTATCATTTTTTATTATCAGAATTTCTACTTCGAACATTGTCTCAAATTCGCTATAAGAGAAATAAGATAATCCCTTTGATAGTCTATCACAGAAATGTTTAGAAAACCGGAAAAGTTCATGACCCAATACTTTTCAAGCGGAAAAACATAATCATACAGTAACGAAATGTTGCTGTCGACCTATTCTTCTCTTGCTCAAACTTGAGTGAATGTCCATATTTGTTTTGTTCTTCATTTTTAAAAAAAGTTTTTATGCCGTCATAGATGCAATCTTTTAATTTGCAAATACAACTTAAGCGTCTCAGAAACAGCACACTTTCTGCATTATTTACTATTGTATGCTTTTAGAGTAGTATATGTACATATAAAAAATAAAATTTTACTGGAACGCATTGGAGAACCTTGATGGTCCGAGCAACACCGAGTTTTGTATCTAGGACGCACCTGAAACTGTAAAAAATTGTGAAAATAAATATTTCATCATGAATACCCAGTTAGGGATAAATAGGTAAAAATTATCTTCTCCTGCATGCCCCTTTTCCTTCACTTAAAACAGTACAATCGAAACAACTTTTTCAGAAACCTGTTTGTAACCTCACAGAAATTAGTAAGATCAATAGCCAGCGCAAAGCCTTTATACATAACAAACACAAAAAGCACGCCGTCACCTTTTCAAAAATTAAGCTAATACAAATCATGAGTAAAGATCAGATATCGAAAGAACTGCAAGCAACAATTACTCAATGAAGAAATAAATGCATTAAGTTCGAAGAATTTTGCAAGAAAATCAAAAAAGAATACATAGAAGTGGAATTTGATTTATCTGAAACAACAAGAATGGAACTGGTCAATGTGTCCGAACAGATTGTAAATGCATAATCTATCTATAAGGAATTACTATCCTTGTCTTATGAACTGTCCCATTTTATCTTCTCAAAAATGGAAACACTTGTTAAGGCATCACATGCGACAAAAAAAGGTTGCATCTACCCTTACAAAGCATAGCTTCTTCCTTTGATTTACTGCAACACCGGACATTGGTAACGAATCTTCTACACAACGTTCATCTCAACGCTTTGTAAAATATGCATTCTACCTAGCCTTGACTTTATCAGTGACAAGTACAAAACAATTATAAAATTTTACTGAGAAATTTTAACAGTAACTGCATTGAAAAAGCAGTAACCGGTAATAAACGAAATGACCACCGTAAAGATTGCTCTCACTGTGGTCTATATATGCCTTATAATTCTTTGAATCGTTTTGCAAGTTGCATGAACGAGGAACTGATTTTTACTTCTTTTGATGGAATAAATAAATATTGCCAGTCTTTGTATCCGTTTGCCTGTCCCCAACGAGATGCTACTGCATAATATTGAACTGCACGATTCTTTTTTGCTATAACATCCGGCGCGTTCAATTTGTCCTCTCCTTTAACCTCTACAAGATAAATCATCGTATCAGTTTCAACAACAAAGTCCGGTTCATAGCTATGTCCATGATTATAGGTGATATTGAATTCTTGCGGAGCTGGGCGTAGCCAGTTCTGAACATCACTATCTCCTTCTAATATCCATGCAAAAATCAACTCTGGTTCACTATCAAACTTTGTAGAACTGAAAACACCTTTTTTGACACCATCAAAGAGAACAGACTGTATTTTTTCATGGTATGTTTCGTATAGATTTACACACTCTCTATAAGTATAGGATTGTTGCAAATTATAATTCCTTGTTCCGATAACTTCTTCTTGCAAAAATCCATTCTCACAATAGAAGTGCTGAAGCATCTGGTTATAAATCTTGTTAGCAACATCGCGCTTATACATCATAACAATATTCTGCATTCCACTTTGACCATATTCATCTTCATAGTGATTGCATACCTGCGTGATTAATTTGAATAATAGGTCAGAGCATTTTTCATAATCAATTTCCGGCTTTTCTCTAAGCCGCTCAAGAATAACTTTTTTAGGATTGTATCCATCAAAGTCAATCACACCGTCTTTGATACGTTGTCTATCCTGCATATCCTCTAAATTCTGAACAAGTAACTCATTCTTGATAGGAACATGCGTAAAATCAACTAAATCAATATCAAAATCAACAAAAATATATTCTTCAACACCTGTATCAGTAACTTTGATTTTTGGAATAGGAATAAACTTAGCCACGGCAGCTTTATGAGTTTTTTCTGTCTTTTGCAATAACCAAGCCATAAGAGGATTTTCATTTTCATGGAAAATATCACCTAAATCCTCGTCTTTTGATAATTTCTCGCCAATGGTAACCGCAATCCGCTTTGCTTGCATTGCCGTTACTGTATGAGCAGGAGTATTTTGTATATGCTGTGAAACCTCAGTTGATACTAACTCAGATGCTTTCTTCAATAATGCATCCATCGGCTCTGTCTTTTCAATCAGTGTTGCCTCATACGCTTCTTTCCATTCCTTATCTGATTCAAAATCGAAAGTGACCTGAGTGTAAGCCACTTCTTCTACCTGAATTTTTTCAGTCTTGATCACATTTCCGGCTTTGAAAATAGAATCTCCTTTCTGAGCTTCTGCAATAATATCTGCAAATTTATCATGAGCAGTTAGCATTACAGAATCTACATTAGAATCACCAGTACGTTCACCATAAGGCAAACGCAAACCACGACCAACCATCTGCTCACGAAGGATCTTTGAAGCAGCTGTTCTCAACGGAACAATCGTATAAAGGTTGTTTACATCCCGCCCCGCAGAAACACTATATTTTGTATTAAGTGTGCTTATTTATACTACATTTAGAGTTTAGTGGGGTATTACCCTATCTTTTTGGCAAAAGCAAATATGAAAATCCTTTATTTATAGGCTTTCTCCGACTTTTGCACTAATGTCACTATCCCTCTTTGCATTAGTCAAACAAGCAAAATAGGGATATCCGACATTATTTATTCTTCAAATAATCTTCAAAACTAAGCTGCTGAGGTTTCTTTTGTTGCACATCAGAATTATTTTCTTTTATAGACGAAAACAACTTAATCAAATCTTTTGTGTCGCTTACCTTTACAGCCTTTTTATTTTTTATCATAAACTCATTACCAGCATATCCTCCCATTTCTATACTTGGCGGATAATAACAACTTAATGTTCTTTTATATTCGGAAGCCGCATCAACTGTATGCATAGTTCCACTTTTCACATCACATTCAACAACAAAGGTTATATCTGATAGTGCTGCTACTACCGCATCTCTTTCTACAAAATATGATCTACTAGCTTTCACATTAGGTTCGTATTCTGAAACTAAGCAGCCCCCTGTTTCTAAAATATTTTTTGCCAGGCTCTTATGTGAAGCTGGTGTAACAATATTTACTCCACTTGGCAATACTGCGATAGTTGCTTTTCCTTCTACCACTGTTGTTTCATGTGCAATCTTATCACACCCCAATGCTAATCCACTTACTACCACTCTATCTGATAACTCCAGTATTTTCTTGACTAGTCGCGTCTCTACTTTTTGACTCCATTCGGACGGATGTCTTGTTCCGACTACAGCTATATTAGGATTATTTAACGCTTTTGTATTTCCTTTAGCATACAGAATAAGAGGCCTTTTATCACCCATAACTTTTAATTTATCCGGGTAATCATCATCCAGCGCTGTAATTATATTAATGTTTAAATCATCAATTATGGCTTCATATAATTGTTCAGCCTTCTTTCTTGCTGATGAAATGTCTCTAACAATAAGTCCATTTTCCTCACCAGCAACAATTTTTTCTAGTTCATCTATATCTATTCCCTTTTCTAAATAATGCCAATATCTTTTATATATTTTGGCCTTGCCAACTCCTTTGACACTTTTTAAGAAAAGAATTTCTTTCAATTTATTCATTGATTACTCCTCTAAAGTTCTTGCTATTGCCATTCTATATATGTACTGTGCCTTAGCTCCATGTTGTATTAATATATCTCTACATGCATCCATACTAGTACCAATAGTTGTTACATCATCCAGAATAATAAAAGTTGTCCATAATCTAGACAATCCCGATTTTTGACACGTCAATGACTCCATCTGTTCTTCATATGTTGCTCTCTGGCCCTCATGAGCTGTACTTATGTCAGATGCGCGCATAATCAAATCTCCATAATCATAAATTTCTTTATAACAATTAAAATTGCTTCTTGTTATCCCCTGTTTGTACCAATTTTCCATATTCCATATACTTGTACGAACAGTTGATGCTTTATTCACTTTAGATGGTGGTACTGCTACCAATCCGATTTTATTTGACACCATATTTCGAGATATCTCTGCTATTGCTTGCATTAATTCGTTTGTAAATATACCTAATGCATCTCCCCTGTTGTCTTTATAGTCCCATATCATTTTAGATATTGCAACTTCTTCAGGTGAATGGATCGGAAAATTTCTTGTAGGAATATAATCATGTAAATAATAAATACCTGTCTCAGTCTGCTTAATCGTCATATGACAACATCTCCTTTCGTATCTTCTCAATTAACGCCAAATCCGCCGGCAACCATTGAACTGAATCCAGCTCATCCTTCCTTAACCACTTAGCTGCCTCTGCTTCCTTCAGAACTAGTTTACCAGTTATTGCCTCACACCAAAAGCAGTCCATTGAAAGATGGAAATTAGGATAATCATATTCGATGGTATCAATCAAATCATATACTTCGATTTTCGTATCCAATTCTTCTTCAATTTCACGTTTTAATGCCTGCTCCGGGGTTTCCCCTTCTTCTATTTTTCCACCTGGAAATTCCCATTGACCTTTAAATTCTCCGTACCCCCTTGCCGTAGCGAATATTTTATGCTTTTCTTTTACCGAATTACAAATCACTGCGGCAACAACTCTAACTGTTTTCATTTATTAACCTTCTTTTATATTTCAAATTTTGTTCCTATTACGCTATCATCTTCACCACTAATTAGTTTTCCTTGTACATATTTTTCAAAAATATTTAATGATAGAAAAGTTACCACTCCATCCTTATCATGTAACTCCATTTCAAGAGGTTTCGATGATACAAAGAGCATATGTACTTTTATTTTTTCTTCAGTTCCAACAAATGCTTTTAATTTATCGGGCTCCGCCAAAACTAGATCATAACGTTTCCTGCAATGTTCATAATAGCCATTTTTTCCAAACATTTTATATAATCATTAACAGTTCCACTAGCATTTATAGAATCTGAAAAATACTTGGATTCAATCAAGTAAAGTTCCTTTGCAGCTTTGCTAAAGAATACAATATCATAATCACCATAGTTTTCCTCTTTTTTACCAAAGATATTATCATAATCGACATCCCTTAAATCAATATCCGGTAAATAATTAGCTCGTAAAATTTCTTGTAATTTTCCAAGTAGCACATCTGATAACTGCTTATTTCTCTTTTCCATAGCAATTTTCAGCTCATCTGTTTTATCTGGTATGGTATAATAGCTTCCTCCATTATTAAAATACGAATACCATAATTGTTTTGCTTGTTCAATCGCACCATAAGAAATGAATATATTTCCATCTTCCAATTCGATAAATGGCATTATCTCATGCCTTACCTTATTTGCGCCTACAATCCATATAATGGATTCATTTTTCCTTACAAATTTCTGTAATTTGTCTTTTGTAAGTACAAAATTATTATAAAATTCCTGTCCATCAACAGCCGGCGTAGAATAGCGACCAGCAGCATCTATAAATTCCTTTTTTGAAATTACCGTAAGCGCTTTGTCATCCTTCCTTAAGACTATATTTTCAAAATTCTGTAACACTGCAAGAAAAGGCAAAAATTGGACATTCATTTGTTTAAAAAATCCTTTTCCAAATTCAGTATTATCAGCTTCAACCGTAAACATATTATCATTCAGAGAATCTTGATTTCCAACTATTGCTGTATTGAAAAATATAAATGGATGGTATTTTAACACCTCTGCTGGGATATCGTCTCTTAATGTAATCCTTAGTCCATAGTATGTATTATCTTCACCAACATTCTTCGATAACGACAATAAAGAAATACTTCTCGACGCCAAACCATATAAAAACATATCTATAATAAGTTCATCGTCCATTACAAATTGTTTCTTTAGATTGATATTTTTTATGTTCACGTCATGCTGCAGTAAAATGCAATTTTCTATCCAAATATTGCACGCATCAATTATGTTTCTCTCTATTTGTGAATTCTTAATGAATTCATCTAACAATTCTGTGTCATCGATATTTTGCTTTACTAACTGTGTTCTAGCTTCTTTTTCTTTTAGATATAGTGAATGAACTTCATCAAATATATAATGCAACTTAAGCAACATGGCATATGTATCTTCCGTTTCTATCCTGTGCACCATTCTCTTCTGAATTTTTTCAACTATCCCTTTTAATACGTTTATTGCCGTATTTCTATCCGTTATTTCCTTATCTTCACCAAAATAGTCCTCAAATCTCTTATTTATTACCCTTTGTGGGATATTCATTATTCTCCAAAAGGATCTTGTTTGAAAAAAAACACCGCATTCTCCCCTTTCATTATCTAACCGGATTTCCTTGCACATCTAACTTATACATAGATACATTTTGACTTGTCATTCTTGTAAACGCTGTTTCTCCACAATATGGGCAGTCAACGTATTCTTTGTCTTTCCCTCCCGGATAAACTGTTCCCCAAAATTCATAGGCATATTCTTTACCACAATTTTTGCAGGTAATCTTCTCCATAGTCATTGCCTCCAATCTTATTTTAATCTTTATCTCGTTTTAAATATGTAAGCTCAATATCGTATCCTAACGCTTCCATCATTTCAACAAATGTTTTATTTACAATACCATCTTTTTTCTTAATAATTCGATTTACATATTGCCCTGTCGAATTAATTTTTTCGCCAAGCTGCATCTGTGTCATTCCTGCCTCTAAGCACTTTACTTTCACATCTATTTCAAGATTATTCTTAATCATGATTATACCTCTATCAATCTATTTCTTTATTCTTCTCTTGAAGCAATTTAACATCTTGCTCATTCGCGATCACATGCATTTTTCTATGGCAATTTGGACACAAAGCAACCGTATTCTCTATTGAGTCATCTCCGTCCTTTGATAACCAAATAATATGATGGCTTTCTAAATATGGGTTACCGTCCTTATCGTTAAATGGCGCCTTTTGTCCACATAGCTGACAAATACCCTTTGCGCGATTTTTTGCATATTCCGCTATATAAGGATCTCTAATATAGGTTGTTGAAGCCACTGATCGGTATGACGACTTTTTCCCGGAATGCTCTTTTGCCTTCTGTTTCAATTCTTCCTCAGACATTCCTTTTGCTTTCTGTTCCTTTGTCGATTCATAACGATCTAAAATTTCCTTGTCAATTACGTCATTGGAGTCTACAACTTTTACCGGAAATATCCATACCTTACGAAGCTTCCCCTCTGAATCTTTCTGGTCCTGCTGAAATGGATCCTGTACTAATTGTACTCTTCCATGAAAAATATACTTTCCACTCTCTAAAACCTCACACAAGTATATTGCTACACCATTTTTATTTGATTCAGCTAACGTTTTATTTTGACTTGTAAGCTGTTGGTCTCCGAATTTTCCCATTCCAGTATAATAGAGCACATCTCCATACCACTTATCTTCATAAAAAGATTTTGTGTGATCACTGACTATCAATAACAAATTGTTTTTTTGAGACCTACGCATACCACCCATATTCCCTACACCGAATATCTCGTGTAAATCATTATTTGAAAGTGTGGCACCCATTTCTACTTCTGGTTTGAAAGCAATTTTTTTAGGTTGTCCTATTTGCTCATATAAAAACTTTTCAAACGTTAAAAGCGTCCATGATTCTGTTCCAGATTGCTCTTTCATCCAATTTATAAGTACTTTCTGCTTTTCTAAAAGATCAGCTTCTAAATCAACCGCAATTCCGATCTTCTTTAAAAAGAAATCTAAATGTTCTTCCGAATATATGTTAAGGTATTTGTCTGGATAATAGGTACCTAGTATTTTTGATCTAAATATTTGCGATAATCTGCTGTCACGTATACTCTCTTCATCTACATTATTAGCAGCAATCAAAAGCTCAATTATTGCTTGCTTTATTTTTTCCATAGCAGCATCAGGATCATCTCCGAATTTTGGCACTATCCTGTACTCTTTTTTCTTATCCTCTCCCCATTTTCCATAATACAATCCAAACTTGGATGCATATGAGCCATGCATATCTCCTAACTCTTTTAACTCATTCTCAATACGATAGCAAAAAGTTGTTTTTCCAAGTCCTGTACAATAAGACTCTTTTGTAAGATTTTGTATATTTACAACACTATAATCTCTTACAAATTGTGCCCGTATAGCTTCAAGCCTTCCCTCATCTGCTTTTACCTTATCCATCTGTGCGTTAAATCCACTTATCAACTTCTTTAAAATCTCTTTATCCATAAAAACCTCCCAAGGCGCACGTTTCATCATATGTATTTCACATTATACTACATAACATAAGTTTTTTCATCTTATTTAGATTATTTCATAACACTTTTTATGCAAACTTTAGCCCTAATAAAAAAAGGCCTGGTAAATAGTAACCCGAGAATTCCATTTGTAACCCAAGAATCCCAGTTTGTAAATGAAAGTCCCGGTTTGTAAGCAAGATTCCCGAATTTTCATTTCCATTACGATATGATATAATACGTTCAGCAATAAATTTGCGTACGAC
>ULWW01047449.1_pt1 | contig 10497 bp, 7 predicted proteins | sample 1960741 | NCBI WGS metagenome assembly ULWW01 (sample SAMEA4835823, study PRJEB28245) | human gut metagenome | biome: gut microbiome; material: fecal sample | place: Denmark | collected 2008
ATAGAACAGCCGGGGCCGCCAGTCAAGGGCAAGCCGCCGATAAACGGCGGTGTTTATGCACCCTTGACAGACAGCTCCCGGCTGTTCTGAACGATATGCGGCGACGGGGGGATATACCACCTAAGCCATGTTTGAGGGGGAACGGTTTGGGACAATTTGTCCCAAAGTTAGATTATATAATATTTCTAAGAGCACTCGTTGTCTCCTATGAGCGCTTTTGTCGAAATATAATTTATTGTGGAATATTTGCGTAATAAGGTGTATTATGAAATACAAGGATTGATGATTTTTCTGGAGAGGTGCCGAAGCATGACGATAACACTTGAAAGTTCTATTATTCACATTCTAAATACCGCAGAAGAATACCCCATTCTTTCTAACCGCCCATTTCCTCTTGATTCGGAGGTTAAGGATTATTTGACTAAAACTATTGAAAAAACAATTTCAAGTGACGATGTAAAAAACTGCTTTTTTAGATCAGAAACTAACATCTGGCAACAATGCAAAGATGTATCTTGGGATCTCATCTCTGTCTCCCAAAGTATCGCAAAAGAAATGTTTATCATCATGCGCAGAAACAAAGAAATACCTGTGGCGGATTTACTATTTGGAATTGCTAATGTCGATAGTCATAGATACTTCTTTATGTTAAAACTTGATTATAGAAGTGCATTTACTCATTTTGTTAAAACAATTGACAGTCAGATTTCCATTAACATTATTCAACATCATGCACTTTTTCCTGCTCAAGCGCCCAAAATTGTAGAGGGCTTTTTGATTGATATGGATATGCCATCGGTTAAAGTCATTGAACGAAAATATATGGTTGATGGAATAAAAGATTTTTATATTTCAACTCAAATTTTGGGCTGTACCGAAAGCAAGACTCCCCGTCAGAAAACGACAAAACTTTTACAGGTTGCCGAAAAAATTGCTAATCTGTACTACTCTGACGAAGATGAGATGGACATACATATTTCAACGACTATGCACGAGGAACTGCAAAAAGGTCAAGTGCTGTCAGTTGAAAATTTAGGACAAAAGTTCTTTTCGAAAAATCTGGCAGCACAAGAAGAATTTTTTGAACGGTTGTCTGCGGTAGATATTTCTCGGGATGAAGAGTTGTCTTTATCTGAACGATTTCAACGGAAGTTTCAAAAACAGGCGATTAGAACTTCCAGTGGAGTTGAAATTAAAATACCTACACAGGTGTATTCAAATGCAGATGAGATAGAATTCATCAATAACCCTGATGGTACGGTATCTTTGCTGATCAAAAATATAGAGCTATAAACGGTTTCCGTTGTAAAGGGAGGTATACGATGTCTACAAAAAATATATACTTGTTTAAAGTCTCGATTCGTGATACCCAAACAAATACCGAGGTTCCCGTTCAATTATTTAGAGGGTTATTCCGGGAAATTTTTGATAGAGAAGGCCGGAATAATGCGCTCAAACTGACTTACGAGGACACTGAGCCGATGATGCTCGATATTCTGGAGAACACAGAGGAATATCTTTTTGCAAGACTCAATCGAAAACGACCCAACAACAGTATGCAAAAGAGAAACTATAATACGTATGAAACCGCAGATGTATTGCCTCCAGACGAAATTGGAAATAACGGTGTTGAATGGTTTACATACTGTATTTTAGGCTATAGTCACGGCATCCTTTCCCTTGTTAATTCTAAAGGTGCTCCCAATGAAGGCGCATTAGCTCGGGTTTTTTCGCGCTATAATAATAGGTTTTCTTTAGAAACCGAAGCCATTCCTAATCAGAATCTGATTAATGAACTTATCAATGGACATGCTCCCGAGGTCAACAGAGTGCAAATAGATATTGCACAACCAGATGCGCAGATATTGCAGGACTTATTCGGGTTTAACGATAGAGAAGTTTTACAGGCAGTTGGGCAGAATGCCTCCAGCATTGTGTTTGAAATCAAACCGGATTTTCGAGGGGCTTTGTCAACAGACGTAAATGTAATTTCCCGATTAATTGGTGCATTACAGCAAAACAGAAATAGGTATCGTTCTGTCGTTCTATCGGGAAAAACCACAACCGGGGAACGTCAACGCAATATGATCTCTATGAAGAATACTTCAAATATCCCATAAGTGTGAGTGAATATCGGCAAGAAAATGGCCAAAAAATTGAGCGTGAAAAAGCCGAGATTCTCCGAGATTACAGGCTCAATATGATGAATGTATACAATGAATATAAGGACATCATTTTGGCAGTCAGTAATCGTTAACCTGTATGCAGTATAAAGTGAGGAGGTGGACATTATAAAGAACTTTTCCAAAATAACATGTAATGTCTTACCCCTAATTTTTTCTGCGGCTGGGTGCATCTATATTCTTTGCGGTGGTGCCCCTTTGCTGATTGTCGCAGATGATCCGTCGTTTCACTTTAATTTGATAACCGTAAATGCTTTGTTTGGTGGATTTTTATATACAAATTATTCTTTGCTTTTAGGATTGTTAGATAACTCCATTGTTGAAAAAGTTAAGAACACTAAAATTATTAGCAAACGAAACTCGCATATACTCAAAGGCATCATTTATGCTACGGTTTCCGTCATAGCTGGTTTGTATCTGGTGCTTGTCCCGACAAACGGTTCGAAGTTCCTCCACGCAATTTATTGTTTCATGCAAAACGCTGAAATATCATTTATGGCCTTTTTGATCTTTTATTTTCTATTGTCCTTGAAAGAAATGAGTGTATTGGTTGGTGCAATTCACAACGATAAAGGGGCAAAGACTGATAAAGAAATCAAAGAATTAAAAGAAAAAATCCAGAGCAAGCAAAACCAATGACAGTTTCCATCTTCGTCCAATAGCACTACTTTGGGACAATTTGTCCCGAAGTTGAGAAAAGAAAAACGCCGCCCGTTGTCCTATTGGGCGGCGTTGTTCTCGTCATTTTCAATTTTTAGAATAAAAACCTCTTGCCGACTGCCAGCAAACCGTTGATATATCTGCGTTTTCTGAAATCCTACAATTACACTCCGACCATAATTGGACCAAACATTGATACAACGTGTCGATGTTTGGTCCGTTTCTTTTTGCCCTGAAAGTCGCTTGCTGCAAGGCTTTCTGCTGAGAGCGGGTGCATTTGTGCTGGCATCCGCCATGATCAAGCGCCTTTCAGAAGCTGTTTTCCCGAAACCAGCACTTTGCCCGGAAAAGCAACCGTTTCAAACAGCAATAATCGTTTCAATGATAAAAGCCCGTGATGAGGATCAGTCGGTCCCCACCACGGGCTATACTCGTATCTGGCGTTACAGCGTCTCGGCGATCTCTGTTCCATTTTTGAATCGGAAGACCAGCCGCCCATCTTCATAAACCGTCACCCGGTCAATCAGGTTGAGCCATAAACGGTCACTGTATACGGCCACGAGAGAGGACAAGACTTTTATGGTTTTCCAGCTTTTTTCACCATACGGAGAAACGCATGCCCTTTTGTTAACGTGTTTCCCCGAAAAGATTTGCTTCCCTGATATACGGCCACGGGAAAGAGGGAAACTTAACCATTTTTCAAAAAAGGATTAGAAAACGTAAAAACTGCCTCCGCAAAAGCTGCGGAAGCAGTAGATTATCCAGGTGGATCGTGATATAATATTATGTCAATTATGTCAAAATATAAGTGTGATTTGTTTTTTTGTTGTGCTGGGAGGCGACCAACATGACCCCTGAAGAAAGAGCCAGACAACTGATCGATGCCCGTCTTGCGCAATCCGGCTGGGTCGTTCAGGATCTGAAAAAAGTGAATCCCATGGCTTCTCTCGGTGTTGCTGTTCGGGAATATCCCACCAGTACCGGGCCGGTTGACTATGCTCTTTTTGTTGATGGGAAGCCCGTTGGTGTGATTGAAGCGAAGAAGGATGAGCTGGGCGAGAACATCACTGTGGTCGAGGGGCAGTCCGGACGCTATGCCAACAGCACCTTCAAATATATAACCACCGAGTATAAAATCCGCTTTGCCTATGAGGCCACCGGGCAGCTCACCCGTTTTACGGATTATGCTGATGTCAAATACCGTTCCCGGCGCGTGTTTTCCTTCCACAGGCCGGAAACGCTGCTGGCCCTGCTTGCAAAGGACGATACGATCCGCAACAACATGAAGCGCTTCCCGGCTTTCGACACCACCGGATTCCGCAAATGCCAGATCACAGCGATCCGGAATCTGGATGCTTCCTTTGCGGATAATCGCCCCAAGGCGCTGGTGCAGATGGCAACCGGCGCAGGCAAGACTTTCACAGCAATCACGGCAGCATACCGTCTGCTGAAGTTTGGCAAGATGAAGCGCATCCTGTTCCTCGTGGACACCAAGTCACTGGGTGAGCAGGCGGAGCGGGAATTCCTTGCCTATACGCCGAATGACGACAACCGTTCCTTTGCCCAGCTATACGGCGTTCGCCGCCTGAACAGCTCCTATATCCCCAATGACATCCAGATCTGCATCAGCACCATTCAGCGGATGTACTCCATCCTGAAGGGTGAGGAAATGGATGAATCCGCAGAGGAAGAATCCTTCTTCGAGCAGGCCGGAGCCGACACACAGGCCGCAAAAGAGGTCGTCTATAACGAAAAGTATCCCCCGGAGTTTTTCGACTGCATCATCGTCGATGAATGCCATCGGTCGATCTACAACGTTTGGAACCAGGTGCTGGAGTATTTCGACGCCTTTATCATCGGCCTGACTGCTACGCCGGACAAACGTACCTTTGCCTTTTTCAACCAGAACGTGGTCAGCGAATATTCGCGAGAGCAGGCCATCATCGACGGCGTGAATGTGGGCGAGGACATTTTCCTCATTGAAACCGACGTGACGAAAAACGGTGCGACAATCCTCAAGCAGCAGATCGAGTACCGGGACCGCCTGACCCGCGCAAAGCGCTGGAAACAGATGGACGAGGACCTGATCTATACTACGGCAAAGCTGGATCGGGATGTTGTGAATCCCAGCCAGATCCGTACCGTGATCCGGGCATTCCGGGATAACCTGTTCACGCAGCTTTTCCCGCATCGCCGCGAAGTGCCCAAGACGCTGATCTTCGCCAAGACCGACAGCCATGCGGATGATATCATCCAGATCGTCCGGGAGGAATTCGGTGAGGGCAATGAATTTTGCCAGAAGATCACCTGTCAGGCGGACCGCCCGGAGACCGTTCTCAGCGCCTTCCGCAACGATTATTATCCCCGTATTGCCGTTACCGTTGACATGATCGCCACCGGGACGGACGTGAAGCCCATCGAGTGCCTGATCTTCATGCGCGATGTTCGCAGCAAGAATTATTTTGAGCAGATGAAAGGACGCGGCACCCGCACCCTCGGTAAGGACGACCTGCAGAAGGTAACGCCTTCCGCCACGGAGAACAAGGATCATTTTGTAATCGTGGACGCTGTAGGCGTCACCAAATCCAAGAAGACCGAGACCCGCACGCTGGAGCGCAAGCCCTCCGTCAGCATGAAGGAACTGATGCTGAACGTGGCCATGGGCGCGAAGGATGAAGACACCCTTACATCCCTCGCCAACCGCGTCATCCGGCTCAACAGCCAGATGACCGACCGGGAGCGCACCGAATTCAGTAGCACCGTCGGCAGCAGCGCCGGGAACATCGCCCAGCATCTGCTGGACGCTTTTGACCCGGATATTGTTTCCGCCAAAGCGGGGGTGGATCTGTCTGACGATCATGAGCCGACTGAGGACGAGCAGCACCGCATGGATGAGGCAAAGAAGGCGCTGATCCAACAGGCCGTTCAGCCCTTCTTCGATCCCGACGTCCGGGATTACATTGAGAACGTGCGCCGCAGCCATGAGCAGGTCATCGATTCCGTGAATATCGACACGGTGCTCTTTGCCGGGTATGATACTGACAAGCAGGCGAATGCAGACCGCATCCTCAAGACCTTCCATGCGTTTATCGAGGAGAACAAGGATGAAATCCTTGCCCTGCGGATCATTTACGATCAGCGGTATAAGGACCGTCCCATGGCAATCAACCAGCTTAAAGCCCTGTATGAAAAGCTGAAGGCGCAGAGCATCACCATCGAGCGCCTGTGGGAATGCTATGCCATCAAGAAGCCGGAAAAGGTCAAGCGGGGCACCGTGGCGCAGCTTACGGACTTGATCTCCATCATCCGCTTTGAGATGGGCTATGCCGATCTTCTTGCGCCGTTCGCGGACAAGGTGAATTATAACTTCATGCAGTGGACGCTGCGCCGGAACGCAGGCTATATCCATTTTACAGATGAGCAGATGGAATGGCTGCGTCTCATCAAGGATCACATCGCTGTTTCCCTCAGTATTGAGCCGGAGGACCTTGACCTCAGTCCGTTTGACCGTAAGGGCGGTCTGGGCAGGTTTTATGACGTGTTTGGGGACCAGTATGAGGCGATCCTACAGGAAATGAACGTGGAACTGGTGGCGTAAGGAGGTACTATGAGCGGCTGTAGCGGTAAAAAAGGAAAATCGAAATCTCGAGATGAAGTTATTTCGACTTTTTCCAGATATGGGCTTCTTAGTGGGGAAGGAATAATCCACTTAGGAGAATCAGAAGAGATTCAACGTCTTGTATGGTTCTTAAGCAACGGTAGAATTGAGTCGTTTGAATTGCCGGACGCTTATGTAAAGGTTGACGACCAGATTCTGATAATCGAGCACTTTGCAATAGATGGTTTTGAGACATATCCTGACGGAGGAAGTAAACTTCAACGCCATGAGGCAATGACAGAACGCGAGTTTAGAGATAAGCCAGCAACGGAAACAGGTGCTCACACAACAACGAAAATCGGCGTTTCTAATTCATATGCTGGCTTTATCAAAAACTGTCAGGCTAAATTCGACCATCATTATTCTCGTATTCCCTGCTATAAAGAGCATTTATTGGCTGATGGAATAGCAAGCGAGGATACCCGGTTCACAGTATGCTTCTTAATGGATGAGGTTTCACCGATGGGGACCCTAACACATGATGGTGAAAAGCTTCGGCCTGTATGTTTGGCTCATTCTAAAGAGTTTTTGGAGTATTTTTTAACCAAACCCGATGTTGACTGGATTATTTCTGCGGTCGTTCGCATACCCGAAAGCGGTTATTCTCCTTACTTCTTTTCTCGACAGGATATTGATTACTGTCTTGAAAACACACTTGATTATGCGGATTATCAATTTTTGTCGTCGGAAAGTACTGTTGAAACTCGGTTTAAGGTTGTTATCCCCAAGGAGGACTAATTGTGGCCCTGGTAGAACTTGGATCAATTCTTCACTTTGAAAAAGGAAAAAAGCCCATATCGCAGAGTGATTCACCCGCTGACGGTTTTCTTCCTTATGTGGATATTGAAGCTTTTGAAACGGGAAAGATAAAACAGTACACAGACGGCACAAGATGTACCCCTTGTGATGATGGTGATATTCTTATTGTGTGTGATGGATCTCGATCTGGTTTGGTTGGACGTGCAGTAAAGGGGTATGTTGGATCTACACTGGCGAAAATATCCGCAGATTGCTTATCTGATCAGTACCTTTTTCATTTTGTCCAAGGGAAATACGTACTACTGAACACGAAGAAAAAAGGGACAGGGACACCTCATCTGAATCAGGAACTTTTAAAACAGCAAAAGCTGATTGTACCATCTTACTCAGAGCAGGAGCGCATTGTTGCCCGGATTGAGGAACTGTTCTCCCAACTCGACGCCGGGGTGGAAACGCTGAAGAAAACAAAAGCACAGCTTTCGGTGTACCGGCAGGCCGTGCTGAAAGAGGCGTTTGAGGGAGATTATCCGAGAAAACAACTAAAAGAATTCTCAAAAGCTATTAGTGGGTTCGCTTTCAAAAGCAGCAGGTATTCACCGGACGGAAATTATGTCGTTGTTAAAATTGGAAATGTCAAAGAACGTCATTTCGATTTCTCTCGGGATCTGACAAAAACGTTAGAAGCGGATGATTCGATTCTTGAAAAATACTTATTACGGCGTGGGGATTGTCTTATCACTTTAACGGGATCTCGAGGGAAACGTGACTACGGATTTGTAGCGATGGTTGGGAATCAAAACAACTATCTTCTCAATCAGCGTGTTGCGGCGTTGCGATTCGATCAGTCTGTTGCCTTGCCTGAGTTTTTCCAGTATTATCTCGCTTCTCCCTCGTACCGAGACATGTTCTTCGGCTATGAGACCGGAAATGTCGGTCAGGGAAATGTTGGAATTAAAGCTCTCTTGGATCCCTGCGTTATATTGCCAGATATTGACACACAGAAGAGAATCGTCGAAGACGTTGAGGACAGGCTATCTGTCTGCGACAGCATCGAGCAGACCGTGGATACCGCCTTACAGCAAGCCGAAGTCATGCGGCAGAGCATTTTGAAACAAGCGTTTAAAGGAGAATTATGAATCAACCTCTATCCCTAACACAGCAACAGGCCGCATCGCTGCTGCTTATGCGGAATGATTTGAGATTCCTATATACATTGGTGCGTCACTATCAGGAGATCAAGTCGAACTATACTGTGTTCAGTATGCCGTACATTGGGTTGATTATTGATGGAGTCGAAGACTGGATCAAAGCGTATAATAATTCGCATATAGTCAAATTCAATGTTCCAACATTTTCTGTACAAGAGCGGGAGTTTTACGAGAAGATGCGTTCCTGTATAAAGCTGTGGGATAACTCGTATGAAACTGTTTACGAAGAATTGAAACGCCTATATTTGTTAAGCGACCACTATTTCTCCGGCATTTGCAAGCCAATTGCCAAAAGGCTGAAAATCTACGACATATTTGGGGCGGATTTGGCCGACGGGTGTTATTGCGGGAACACGATTCTTTGCAGTTACTATGTGCCAGAATTTGACTTTCATCATCCAGAAGGTGAGGAAATCAAAAAATTGTCTGTCATTGCAGGAAAATATACCTCTTTGTTTCAAGCGACAACTCCTTACAGGGTTAACCCTCAGATCTCTTTCACCTATGTAGATTATGGCGGCTTTGTAAAGTCTCCCGTTGGTAATGCGTTTAGTGATAGATTCGCCCTTTTTTCTTTGCTCTGCCAGATTAACTATATTGTCAAATGCATAGATGAGTATATTCTCGACGAGACAACTACAAAACTGCGATTCTCATACATCCTGTATTTTTACATATTACGCATTTTGCCTGAAATAAACGCAAAGCTATCTACTCAGTTCGTTATGGACAATAAGTGGCACTCTGATGCTTTCCGAAACTCAATGGCCCACTATAAACTAGGTGTTGCTCTTAAGGATAGTGAATTGATCCTTTCAGATCCCTTGTATGGATTAACACAAAAATTCTTAGACTGCGATTATAATACGCTAAAAAACGGCGTAATGCAGGAGCTTTCGAGCCTTGCATCACAACTGAAAGTATTCTTGAAACTGTAGAAAAAATAGAGGAGATAAAATGCCTGAACAAACATCATCTATCATCTCCAAAGTCTGGGGCATGTGCAATCCTCTCCGCGATGACGGATTATCCTATGGAGATTATCTGGAGCAGCTTACATACCTAATTTTCCTCAAAATGTCGGACGAGTATGCCAAGCCGCCGTATAAGAAAGAGTCCGGTATTCCTGCTGGCTATACATGGCAGGATATGAACACCCTCACGGGCTCTGAATTGGAAGAACAGTACAAAAAGACGCTGGAAAAGCTGGGGGAGCAGGGCGGCATCCTGGGCCAGATTTTCAAGGGCGCGATCAACAAGGTCAGCAATGCGGCAATCCTTTACCGGATCGTGCAGATGATCGACCGGGAGAAATGGGTCTCCATGTCTTCGGACGTGAAGGGCGAGATCTATGAAGGTTTGCTGCAGAAAAACGCAGAAGACGTAAAATCCGGCGCAGGCCAGTATTTCACGCCCCGTGCGCTGATCCAGGCGATGGTCGCCTGCATCCGCCCGGAGCCGATGAAAACGATCGCGGACCCCTGCTGCGGCAGCGGGGGATTTTTCCTCGCGGCCCAGTCCTTCCTTGCCGATCCCAAGAATTATACTCTCGATCGGGAGCAGAAGGAATTCCTGAAAAACGGGACCTTCTACGGAAATGAGCTGGTGGCGTCCACCTTCAAGCTGTGCCTGATGAATCTGTACCTGCACAACATCGGGGATATTTACGGCAGCGTTCCTGTCGCCCACGGCGATTCGCTGCTCACCGATCCCGGCTATCGCGTGGATTACGTTCTCACCAACCCGCCCTTCGGCAAAAAATCCTCCCTCACCTTCACCAATGAGGAAGGCGAACAGGAGGAAGAGGACCTCATATATAACCGTCAGGATTTCTGGACTACCAGCAGCAACAAGCAGCTCAATTTCGTCCAGCACATCAATACCATCCTGAAAGCCACGGGCAAGGCTGCGGTGGTCGTGCCGGACAACGTGCTCTTTGAGGGCGGCGCTGGCGAGATCGTCCGCAAGAAGTTGCTTGCTACCTGTGATCTGCATACAATCCTGCGTCTGCCCACGGGCATCTTCTATA
>ULWW01067914.1_pt1 | contig 10487 bp, 10 predicted proteins | sample 1960741 | NCBI WGS metagenome assembly ULWW01 (sample SAMEA4835823, study PRJEB28245) | human gut metagenome | biome: gut microbiome; material: fecal sample | place: Denmark | collected 2008
ACTATCACGCCGAGACGCGGGCGCTGACGCGCCTTCCGGCGGCGAAGGCGGCGGGCGTGCTGCGCTTTTCCACGCCGTCGGCGGCGGTGACGGATTATGAGATCGACGCGGGAAGTGTGGCGATGACGAGCGGCGGTGTGCGCTTTGAGACGACGGAGAAGGCGACGCTTGCAAAGGGCGAAACGTATGTGGATGTGCCGGCGAGCGCCGTGGAGGCGGGGGCGAGCGGCAACGCCATCGCGGGCGCGATCCATCTGATGTCCGTGTATCCGGTGGGCATCACGCAGTGCACAAATCCTGAGGCGTTTTCCGGCGGCAGCGACGAGGAGAGCGACGAAAAGCTGCGCGAGCGCGTGCTCGAGAGCTACAAGCGTTTGCCGAACGGCGCGAACGCGGCGTTTTACGAGCAGGAGGCGATGAGCTTTCCGAACGTGGCGGCGGCGAAAGCGGTCGGCCGCGCCCGCGGCATCGGCACGGTGGATGTGTATGTTTCGACGCACGCGGGCGCGCCGGATGAGAAGCTGCTCGGCGAGATCGAGGCGGTCTTGCAGAAAAAGCGCGAGATCGCGGTGGATGTGGAGGTCAAGGCACCGACAGAGAAGACCGTCAACATGAGCGCGGAGCTGACGGCGGAGCAGGGCTGGACGATGCAGGAGATCACCGATGCGGCGACGGCGGCGCTGCAGGCGTACTTCACCGGCGAGCGGCTGGGTGAAGCGGTGTATACGGCGAAGCTCGCGAGCATCCTCTACGGCGTGGAGGGCGTGAAAAACTGCCATCTGCTCGCGCCTGAGGCAGATGTGAGCGTGAGTGCAACGGAGCTGCCGGTGCTCGGCACGGTGACGCTCACGGAGATCGAAGCGGGTGAGGCATGACGTATTATGACTATCTCTGCCGCCTTTTGGAGCCGATGCGCGTTTACCGCACCGAGCGCGGCACGCTGAGCGGTGGAGAGCTGTACGCAGCGGGCGCGGCGCTGGATGAAGCGGACGGCGCGACGGAATACGCCGAGCAGGAGGGTCTTTTGCAGACGGCGGAGGGCGAGGGCCTTGCAAGGCGGGAGAAGCTCTTTTCCCGCTGCCCAGTCAATGTTTCGACCGCGCTGCGGCGTGAGGCTATCGCGGCGCTCGCGCGCATCAACGCCGACAGCTTCACGCTGGATGCGATCAACTCGACGCTCAGCGGCTGCGGCATCAAGGCGCTGGCGGAGGAGACGGAGAAAAAGGGAACGGTCAAGGTCTGGTTCCCGAACACCGTGGGCGTGCCGGATGAGTTTTCGCAGGTGGAGAGCATCATCCTCGATATCATCCCGTGCCATTTGCTGGTGGAGTTCTACTTCCGGTATCTGACGTGGCTCGAGTGCGAGAGAGTGGGATTCACGTGGCAGAGTGTGGAGGACGCGCACCACACGTGGGAGAGCTTTGAAAAGGCGGTGCCGGAGGAAGAATGACGGAACAGGAGATCTCGGTCAAGCTGACGGAGACCGAGCAGCGCGCCAAGTCGAACACGCACCGCATCGAAAAGCTGGAACAGCAGCAGAAGGACCTGAATAAGCTGGTAACGGCAGTGGAGGTGCTCGCCTCGCGCGAAAAGGGCGTGGAGACGGACGTCAAGGAGATCAAGGCGGACGTGAAGACCATCACGCAGAAGGGCGGAAAGCGCTGGGATGCGATGATCGACCGCGTGCTGTACGTGCTCATCGGGGCGGCGATCTCCCTGCTGATGACAGGGGGGAGCTTATGAAAAGGAAACGCACGAGCTTTTCCAAACTGTTGCTGCTGCTCGAAAGCGCGATCGTGCTCTATACGACGTATCAGGGCTTCGGGATCGCGAAGCTCGCGATCGAACTGGGCTTTATGGGCACGCTCCCGTGGATCGCGACGATGGTGACGGCGGCGTGGGGCGCTTACGGCACGAGCGCCGCGTGCTACTATGCCAAGGCAAAGGCGGAAAATACGGCGGGCGGCGTGACGTATGAAACGGTGTGCCGCGGGCAGGACTGCGAGGGGTGAGAGAGCATGGAGCTTTTGAAAAAGAGACTGGCGAATCTTTTGAGCGTGAAGAGCATCGTGACGCTGTGCCTGACGATCACGTTCTGCGTGCTGACGGTGCAGGCAAAGGTGACGCAGGAGTTCAACACGGCGTATCTCATGGTGATCGCGTTTTATTTCGGCACACAGAACGGCAAAAACGCGCAGGAGGAAACGTAAATGCGCCACAGCAGGAGCATCAGCGACCTGCGCGCGGACGTGGCGGAGAATTGCCGGACGCTGCTCACGCTTGCTGAGCGTGAGGGACTGAGCGTTCTGGTGACGGAGACGGTGCGCGACGCGGCGTATCAGCGGATGCTCGCCGAGAAGGGCTACGCGGCCAAAGGAGCGGTGACGCCGTCGTTCCACGCCGAGCATGCAGGATTGGCCTTTGACATTTGCAAAAATAAGGTGGGGCACGAGTATGACGATCCCGCGTTTTTTGCGCGGATGGGGGAGATCGGAAAGCGCGTCGGATTTTCCTGGGGAGGAGACTGGGGGAGTTTTCCCGACCGGCCGCATTTTCAGTGGGATGCGGGCGGAGTGTACACGAGCGCGATGATCCGCGCGAAGCGCTATCCGCCGCCCATGCCGCGCTATGAGGAGGAAGAGATGACGCAGCAGCAGTTTGACGCGATGATGGAAAACTACCTGAAAAGACTGGCGCAGCAGACGCCGGCGTCCTGGAGCGCGGAGGCGCGCGGCTGGGCAGAGAAAAACGGCCTGATCGCGGGCGATGAGGCGGGGAACAAACAGTACCGCAGCTTTTTGACGCGCGAGCAGATGGCCGTGCTGATGCAGCGCTACGACGCGATGCAGCGCGGCAAATGACAGAATGGCAAATGAAAGCGCCGGAGGGAACCCCTCCGGTGCTTTTTTGCGCTAATGAGCTGGAATCTTGCAAGAATTCTTGCAAGATTTGGAGATTTTGGAGAAGAAGACAAAAATGACTACACGGAAACGACAAAAAGCGAGAACAAAATTTGTTCAGTTTTTTTTCACTTTCCATGCGGGTTTTCATTGATTTTGCGAGGAAGTTCCTCTATAATTTACACTGAAGCCTGTATGAGCATCTTTCAGCGGATTTTTGACGGAATCCATGCAAGCGGAAAGAGCTCTTTGGCAATAAAAATGTTTATCAAAATCAGGGAGGGTTTTATCTTGAATAAGGTCATGTCACTGCACGATGCCGTTGCAAAGTACGTCGAAAATGGCGATACGCTTGCGATCGGCGGTTTCACCACCAACCGTAAGCCGTACGCCACGGTTAGTGAGATCCTGCGTCAGGGTCAGAAGGACTTCATCGTTTATGCCGGCCCCGGCGGCGGCGAAGTCGATATGCTCATCGGCGAGGGCCGCGTGGCTGCTTACATCAACTGCTACACCGCCAACTCCGGCTACACCAACGTTTCCCGCCGCTTCCGCGCTGCCATCGAGCAGGGCAAGCTCACGTATGAGGACTATTCTCAGGACGTGCTGATGCTCATGCTCCACGCCTCTTCTCTCGGCCTTCCGTTCCTGCCGGTGCGCCTGATGCAGGGCAGCGGCCTCATGAAGTTCTGGGGCATCAGCGAGGAAAAGCGCAAGACCATGCCCAAGATCGAAAATCTCAAGTGCGTCGAGATCGAGAACCCGATGGTGCCGGGGCAGAAGGTCGTCGCCGTGCCCGTTCCCAAGATCGACACCGCGATCATCCACGTCCAGCAGGCCTCTCCGGACGGCACCTGCATCATCTGCGGCGACGAGTTCCACGATATCGACATTGCGATCGCTGCGCGCAAGACCATCGTCACCTGCGAGGAGATCGTCTCCGACGAGTTCATCCGCCGCGACCCGACCAGGACCCGTATCTTCGGCGAGTGCGTGCAGGCGGTCGTCAAGGCTCCCTACGGCGCATGGCCCTCTCAGTGCTATGCCTACTATGACGACGACGATGCCGGCCTGAAGGAATACGACAAGGCCTCCAAGTATCAGGATGCCGAAGATGCTGTCAAGCAGCTCGAGAAGGCTGCTGCCAAGGCTGCCAAGGCGCTGGAGAAGGCTCCCGAGGACGAGAAGCTCAAGCTCGCCGCCGAGAACGCCCAGAAGGCCTTCGAGCTTGCCAAGAGCGGTGAGAAAATCCCCGAGACCTTCAAGGATTTCCTTGAAAAGTGGGTCTACAGCTGCGAAGATCAGTCCGCTCTGCTCGATAAGCTCGGCGGCAGCCGTCTGATGCGCCTGAAGAACGAGCCGCACCTCGGCTATTCCACTACACATTAAGGTTTGGGAGGCTAAATAGAAATGTCTGATTATACGAAGTACACAAAACAGGAAATGCAGGCGTATGCCATTGCTAAGAATATTAAGGAAAACCAGATTGTCATCGTCGGTACGGGTCTTCCGCTGATCGGTGCATCCCTCGCCAAGCGCGCGGTCTGCCCCAGCTGCCATCCCATCGTTGAGTCGGGCCTGATGGACTGCGACCCCGTTGAGGTTCCCCGCTCCGTCGGCGATAACCGCTTCATGGCGCACTGCGCCGTGCAGTGGCCCAACATCCGCTTCGTCGGCTTTGAGGCCAACGAGTGGCTGCACGACGAGGACCGTCTCGTCGCCTTCATCGGCGGCGCGCAGATCGACCCGTACGGCAACGTGAACTCCACCTGCATTTTCGGCAAGGGCGACTACCTGCAGCCCACCACCCGCTTCACCGGTTCCGGCGGCGCCAACGGCATTGCCACCTACTGCAACACCATCATCATGATGCAGCACCAGAAGCGCCGCTTCATGGATCACGTCGACTACATCACCTCCTGCGGCTGGATGGACGGCCCCGGAGGCCGTGAGCGCGCGGGCCTGCCCGGCAACCGCGGTCCTCAGATGGTCGTTACCGACCTCGGCATCATGAAGTTTGATGAAGAGACCAAGCGTATGTACCTCGCTTACTACTATCCGTTCTCCTCTCCCGAGATGGTTCAGGAGAACACCGGCTTTGAGATCGACGTCTCCCGCGCCGAGCTGATGGAAGGCCCCTCTCCGGAGATCATCCGCCTCATCCGTGAGGAGATCGACCCGGGTCAGGCATTCATCAAGGTTCCCAAGGATAAGTAATTTGTTATTTCGATTTAAGAAGGAGAACTTAATATGAGCGAATATTCCATGCCCTCTTATTTCCAGAGCATGCCGGTCATCGGCAAGGATCTGAGCGCATTCCACGAGGACAACGCCGCTGAGATCCAGGCGGTGGAGCAGGAGATCCATGAGATCCGCGAGGCTGCTCTCGAAGCCGGTAAGAGCACCGAGGCGCTCAACGAGTCCGGCCAGTGGACGGCGATGCAGCGCATCATGGAGCTCGTTGACGAAGGCACCTGGTGCCCCCTCAACAGCCTCTACAACCCCCAGGACAACAAGAACGGCAGCGTTGGCATCGTCAAGGGCCTCGGCCGTATCGACGGCAAGTGGGCCGTCATCATCGCGAGCGACAACAAGAAGCTCGCGGGCGCCTGGGTCCCTGGCCAGGCCGACAGCCTGCTGCGCGGCAGCGACACGGCCAAGCGCCTGCGCATCCCCCTCGTTTACGTGCTGAACTGCTCCGGCGTTAAGCTCGACGAGCAGGAGAAGGTGTACCCCAACCGCCGCGGCGGCGGTACGCCGTTCTATCGCAACAGCGAGCTCAACCAGATGGGCGTGCCCGTCATCGTCGGCATCTACGGCACGAACCCCGCCGGCGGCGGCTATCACTCCATCTCCCCGACCATCCTGATCGCGCATCAGGATGCCAACATGGCAGTTGGCGGCGCCGGTATCGTCGGCGGTATGAGCCCCAAGGGCCATGTCGACAAGGAGGCTGCTGAGGCGCTCATCAAGGCGCAGAAGAACCTCAAGAGCGACATCCCCGGCACTGTCGCCATCCACTATGGCGAGACCGGCTTCTTCCGCGAGGTCTACGCCGATGAAGAGGGCGTGCTCGCCGGTATCCGCAAGTACATCGACATGCTGCCCGCTTACGATCCCGAGTTCTTCCGCGTCGACGATCCCAAGGAGCCCCTGTTCGACGCCAACGACCTCTACAGCATCGTTCCGTTCAACCAGAAGCGCTCCTACGACATGGTCGAAGTGCTCGCGCGTCTTTTCGACGGCTCCGAGTTCATGGAGTACAAGCACGGCTACGGCCCCGAGATGATCACCGGCCTTGCCAAGATCGACGGTCTGCTCGTCGGCGTTGTCGCCAACTATCAGGGCATGCTGATGAACTACCCCGAGTACAAGATGGCGACTTACGGCCAGGCGATGGGCGTGGGCGGCAAGCTGTACCGTCAGGGCCTCATCAAGATGAACGAGTTTGTCACCCTCTGCGCGCGTGACCGCATCCCGATGCTGTGGGTCCAGGATACCACCGGTATCGACGTCGGCAACGACGCTGAGCGCGCTGAGCTCCTCGGCCTCGGCCAGAGCCTGATCTACTCCATCCAGTCCAGCAAGCTGCCGATGATGGAGATCACGCTCCGCAAGGGCACCGCCGCGGCGCATTACGTCCTCGGCGGCCCGCAGGGCAACGACAACAACGCCTTCTCCATCGGCACCGCCACCACCGAGATCTACGTCATGCACGGTGAGACCGCCGCGGCCGCGATGTACGCCCGCCGTCTGGTCAAGGACGAGAAGGCCGGCAAGGACCTCCAGCCCACCATCGACAAGATGAACGAGCTGATCCAGGATTATGCCAAGAAGTCCAGCCCGAAGTTCTGCGCCAAGGCCGGCCTGACGGACGAGATCGTCGACATGAACGATATGCGTCCCTACATTCAGGCCTTTGCGAACGCCTGCTATCAGAATCCCGAGAGCATCTGCCCGTTCCATCAGATGCTGCTCCCGCGCGTGATCCGCGACTACGACAACCTGAACCAGAAGGCGTAAGATTTTTTGAAGCGATTGATCCCCGCGCGGCTCTCACCACGCGGGGAGGTATGGAGTTTTAAGCGATTATGAGCATTTACACCATGGGCATCGACGTGGGGTCCACCGCGTCGAAATGCGTGATCATGAAGGACGGTCAGGAGATCGTCGCCAAGTCCCTCGTCCCTGTCGGCACCGGCACGTCCGGCCCCGCCCGCGCCATCGCGGAGGTGCTGGATAACGCCAAAATGACGCGCGAGCAGATGGATTTCGTCCTCGCCACCGGCTACGGACGCAATTCGCTCGACGGCCTTGCCGATCTGCAGATGAGCGAGCTGAGCTGTCACGCCAAGGGCGCGACCTATCTCTTCCCCGATGTGCACACGGTCGTGGACATCGGCGGGCAGGACGTGAAGGTCATCGAGATCGAGAACGGCATGATGAAGAATTTCGTCATGAACGACAAGTGCGCCGCTGGTACGGGGCGCTTCCTCGACGTCATGGCCCGCGTGCTGGAGGTCAGGGTCGAGGACCTCGGCGATCTCGGCGACAAGTCCACCAAGGAGGTCGGCATCAGCTCGACCTGCACGGTCTTCGCCGAGAGCGAGGTCATCTCGCAGCTCGCCGTCGGGACCGACAAGTGCGACATCATCGCGGGCATCCACCGCTCGGTGGCGGGGCGCGTGAGCGGCCTGTGCAACCGCGTGGGCGTGCGTGACCGCGTGGTGATGACCGGCGGCGTGGCGCAGAACCACGGCATCGTCAAGGCGTTGGAAAACCAGCTCGGGCACGAGATCTCCACCTCTCCGCTCACGCAGTACAACGGCGCCCTCGGCGCAGCGCTCTTCGCCTATCAGAAAGCACTCAAAAAGCAGCCCTGAGCTGCACCATTCTTTACAAGAATAATTTAGGAGGAATCAAAAATGGCTAAACAGGTCAGTCCCGGCGTCCTCGCGCTGCGCAAGGTCGTCGACGACGTGTACGCCGACGCCCGCGAGGCAAAGAAGCAGGGCAAGCTCGTCGGCTGGTCCAGCTCCAAGTTCCCCTGCGAGCTGGCTGAGGCCTTTGACCTCAACGTGATGTATCCCGAGAACCAGGCTGCCGGCATTGCCGCCCAGCGCGACGGCGAGATCATGTGCCAGGCCGCCGAGGATCTCGGCTTCGACAACGACATCTGCGGCTACGCCCGCATCTCCCTCGCTTACGCCGCCGGCAAGCGCGCCAGCCGTAAGTTCGACCCCGAGACGCTCGAGTTCATCATCGACCCCAAGAGCGGCAAGCCCCTCAAGGACGAGAACGGCAACGTCGTCATCGACCCCGAGACCGGCAAGCCCAAGAAGGACCCCAAGACCCAGGTGCCCTACACCGTTCTGGACGATATCCATGAGATCGAGGCGCTGCCCGAGACCACCGAGAAGGAGATCGCCTACAAGAACTTCCGCCGCGAGGCCATCAAGCCCTACAAGCAGATGCGCATCCCCCAGCCCGACTTTGTGCTGTGCTGCAACAACATCTGCAACTGCATGACCAAGTGGTACGAGAACATCGCCCGTATGTGCAACATTCCGCTCATCATGGTCGACATTCCCTACAACAACACCGTTGAGGTCAGCGACTCCGCCGTGAAGTACGTCCGCGCCCAGTTCGACAACGCCATCCATCAGCTCGAGGAGCTGACCGGCAAGAAGTTCGACGAGGCCAAGTTCGAGGCGGCCTGCAAGCACGCGAACCGCACCGCCCAGAACTGGCTGAAGGTCTGCGACTACCTGCAGTACAAGCCCGCCCCGATGAGCGGCTTCGACCTGTTCAACCACATGGCCGACGTCGTCACCGCCCGCGGCAAGGAAGCCGCCGCCGACGCCTTCGAGCTGCTCGCGCAGGACCTGGAGCAGAACATCAAGGAAGGCACCTCCACGCTGCCCTTCCCCGAGAAGTACCGCGTCATGTTCGAGGGCATCCCCTGCTGGCCGAAGCTCCCGAACCTCTTCAAGCCCCTCAAGGAAAACGGCGTGAACGTCACCGCCGTTGTGTACGCGCCCGCCTTCGGCTTCGTCTACAACAACATGGACGAGATGGCCCGAGCCTACTACAAGGCGCCCAACTCCGTCTGCATCGAGCAGGGCGTTGCGTGGCGTGAGGGCATCTGCCGCGACAATAAGGTCGACGGCGTGCTCGTCCACTACAACCGCTCCTGCAAGCCGTGGTCCGGTTATATGGCCGAGATGCAGCGCCGCTTCACCAAGGACCTCGGCGTGCCGTGCGCCGGCTTCGACGGCGACCAGGCCGACCCGCGCAACTTCAACGAAGCGCAGTACGCCACCCGCGTGCAGGGCCTTGTCGAAGCCATGGAAGCCAACAAGAAAGACTAAGGAGGGCGTGAAAAAATGAGTATCGAAGCTATCGTGAAGGAATTTTCCGCCGTCGCCGCGAACCCCAAGGGCCAGCTCAAGGCCTATAAGGACGCCGGCAAGAAGTGCATCGGTGTGATGCCCTACTACGCCCCCGAGGAGCTGGTCTATGCCGCCGGCATGATGCCGTTCGGCATGTGGGGCAGCAACAGCAAGACCATCCAGCGCGCCAAGGAATACTGCGCGACCTTCTACTGCACCATCGCCCAGCTCGACCTCGAGATGCTGCTCGACGGCACGATGGACCTGCTCGACGGCGTCATCACCCCGACCATCTGTGATACGCTGCGTCCCATGAGCCAGAACATCCGCGTCGCCATGAGCGAGAAGCTGCCCTGCATCTTCCTCGCCCATCCCCAGAACCGCTTCGCCGACTTCGGCAAGCAGTTCTGCATGGATCAGTATGACCATGTCAAGGGCGAGCTGGAGAAGATCGCCGGCCACGAGATCAAGAGCGAGGACATTGCCAAGGCCATCAAGGTCTACAACAAGTCCCGCGCCGCCCGCCGCGAGTTCGTCAAGCTCGCCAGCGACCACTGCGACGTCATCGACCCCATCATGCGCTCCGCCGTCCTCAAGGCCGCGTGGTTCATGGATAAGGCCGAGTACACCGAGAAGCTCAACGCCCTCAACGCCGAGCTCAAGGCGCTGCCCGCGGCGAAGTGGAACGGCGTGAAGGTCGTCACCTCCGGCATCATCTGCGACAATCCCGTCCTGCTCAAGGTCTTCAAGGACAACAACGTTGCCATCGCCGCCGACGACGTCGCGCACGAGTCCCGTGCGTTCCGCACCGACGCGAGCGAGGAGGGCGATCCCATGATGGCCCTCGTCGAGCAGTTCACCAACACCGACTACGACGTGCTGCTCTACGATCCGCAGTCCAGCAAGAACCGCCGCGGCGAGTTCGTGGCGAACCTCGTCAAGGAGTCCGGCGCGCAGGGCCTGGTGCTCTTCATGCAGCAGTTCTGCGACCCCGAGGAGATGGAGTTCCCGTACCTCAAGAAGGCGCTCGACGCCGCCGGCATCCCCTTCATCAAGCTCGGTGTGGACCAGCAGATGCGCGACTTCGGTCAGGCCGCGACCGCCATTCAGGCGTTCGCCGACGTTCTGTCCGTTCAGTAAGGTATCCCGACGGCGGCGGGGAGAGAGGGAGAAGCTCTCCCCGCGCCGTGCCGCC
>ULWW01062285.1_pt1 | contig 10457 bp, 7 predicted proteins | sample 1960741 | NCBI WGS metagenome assembly ULWW01 (sample SAMEA4835823, study PRJEB28245) | human gut metagenome | biome: gut microbiome; material: fecal sample | place: Denmark | collected 2008
GACTGAGCTACAGAGGCGCACCGGACGATGATTATTATACCCGAAATTCTGGATTTGTAAAGAGGAAATTGCAAATTTTTTTGAAAAAAATCAGACTATTCCTGAAAAAAGCGTTTGAACGTGGAATATTGTGAAAATGGATTTGACAAAGGAGCACAACCTATGGTTTAATAAGATGTTAGACAGAATACGGCCCCCTGCAATATGCGGGCCGGGAGGGTAAACATGGCAAGAAAACAGGAATACGGTAACGAAAGCATTACTTCATTAAAGGGTGCGGACCGCGTCCGCAAACGCCCGGCCGTCATCTTCGGGTCGGACGGTGTGGAGGGCTGCGCCCATTCTATTTTTGAGATCGTCTCCAACTCCATCGACGAGGCCCGCGACGGCCACGGCGACACCATCAACGTCACCCGCTGCAAGGATGGCAGCGTCATCGTGGAGGACTTTGGCCGCGGTATGCCCGTGGACTGGAACAACGGCGAGGGCCGCTACAACTGGGAGCTGCTGTTCTGTGAAATGTACGCGGGCGGCAAATACGGCGAGGGCGAGGACAACTACGAGTTCAGCCTCGGCCTGAACGGTCTGGGCCTGTGTGCCACCCAGTACTCGTCCGCATGGATGACCGCCGACATCTACCGTGACGGCTTCCACTACCACCTCGACTTCCAGAAGGGCGAGAACGTAGGCGGCTTGCAGAAGGAAGCCTACAAGGGCCGCCGCACCGGCAGCATCATCCACTGGAAGCCCGACGATGCGGTCTTTACGGACATCGATGTGCCCGGCAGCTATTATAAAGATGTGCTGCGCCGTCAGGCCGTCGTCAACGCGGGGCTGACGCTGAACTTCATCGACGAAAAGGAGAAGGACCCCGCCACCGGCAAGGCGTGGAAGGAGAGCTGGTGCTACGAGCACGGCATCGCCGACTATGTGGCCGAGACTGTGGGCGAGGACAGCCTGACCCCGGTGTTCAGCTGTGAGAGCGAGGCCGCCGGCCGCGACCGGGACGACCAGCCGGAATACAAGGTCAAGATGAGCGCAGCTTTTTGCTTCTCTAATAAGGTACAGATGCTGGAATATTACCACAACTCCTCGTGGCTGGAACACGGCGGCAGCCCGGAACACGCGGTGCGCACGGCCTTCGTCTACCAGATCAACAAGTACCTGAAGGACAAGAATCTCTACAAAAAAGGTGAGAGCGCCATCAGCTTCCAAGACGTGCAGGACTGCCTCGTCTACGTCTCGTCCAGCTTCTCCACCCGCACCAGCTACGAGAACCAGACGAAAAAGGCCATCACCAACAAGTTCGTCTCACAGGCGATGACCGACTTTTTGAAGCACTATCTGGAAGTCTACTTCCTCGAAAAGCCGGAGGAGGCCCAGAAGATCTGCCAGCAGGTTTTGGTCAACAAGCAGAGCCGTGAGCACGCCGAAAAAACGCGCCAGAGCATCAAAAAGACCCTCTCCACCCAGATCGACCTCGCCAACCGCGTCCAGAAATTCGTGGACTGCCGCACCAAGGACGCCTCCCGCAGAGAACTCTACATCGTCGAGGGCGATTCGGCTATGGGCGCCGTCAAACAGAGCCGGGACAGCGATTATCAGGCCATCATGCCCATCCGCGGCAAAATTTTGAACTGCCTGAAAGCCGACTACGCCCGCATTTTCAAATCGGACGTCATCGTGGACCTCATCAAGGTCATGGGCTGCGGCGTGGAGCTGGGCGGCAAGCACAACAAGGAGCTGGCCACCTTCAATCTCGACAACCTGCGCTACAACAAGATCGTCATCTGTACCGATGCCGACGTGGACGGCTACCAGATCCGCACCCTCGTGCTGACCATGCTCTACCGCCTGACGCCGACCCTCATCAACGAGGGCTACGTCTATATCGCGGAGTCGCCGCTGTACGAGATCACCACCAAGGATCACACCTACTTCGCCTACACCGAGCCGGAGAAGGCCACCTTCCTGAAAGAGATCGGTGACAAAAAGTACACGATCCAACGCTCGAAAGGTCTTGGCGAGAACGACCCGGAGATGATGTGGCTGACCACCATGAACCCGGAGAGCCGCCGCCTGATCAAGGTGCTGCCAACCGACGTGGAGGAGACCGCCCGCGTGTTCGACCTGCTGCTGGGCGATAACCTCGCCGGCCGCAAGGAGCACATCGCCGAGCATGGCGCAGAGTATCTGGATGATTTGGATGTGTCTTAAACCTCTCCGTCAATGCTTCGCATTGCCACCTCCCCTAATAGGGGAGGCCTTGGCAGTCGGATGAAGCTTGCTGGATACGCCAGAGGCTCCCCTACTAGGGGAGCTGGCGAGCCGTAGGCGAGACTGAGAGGTTGAATTCGGATAGATAGAGGATAATAAGAAGAATATGGCAAAAAAATCTTCAAAAAAGTCTCTCAAACCCGTCCGCCCGCAGCTGGGCGACGGTGTTGAGATCCTGAACGCTGGCAGCGTGCTGGAGGACCCCATCACCCGCACGCTGGAGACCAACTATATGCCCTATGCGATGAGCGTCATCGTCTCCCGCGCCCTGCCGGAGATCGACGGCTTCAAGCCCGCCCACCGCAAGCTGCTCTATACCATGTACGAGATGGGGCTGCTGAAAGGCGCCCGCACCAAATCGGCCAACATCGTGGGCAGCACCATGCACCTGAACCCCCACGGCGACGCCGCCATCTATGACACCATGGTGCGCATGGGCCGCGGCAACGAAAGTCTGCTCGTGCCCTTTGTGGACAGCAAGGGCAACTTCGGCAAAGCTTACAGCCGCGATATGTCCTGCGCCGCTTCCCGTTACACCGAGGCCAAGCTCGAAAATGTCTGCGAGGAGCTGTTCCGGGACATCGACAAGGAGACCGTTGATTTCGTCCCCAACTACGACGGCTCCACCACCGAGCCTACCCTGCTGCCCGTCACCTTCCCGACCATTCTGGCCAACAACACGCTGGGCATTGCGGTCGGCATGGCATGCAACATCTGCTCGTTCAATCTGACGGAGCTGTGCAACACCACCATCGCCCTGATGAAGGATGCCAAGCACGATATCTCCACCACCATGCCCGCCCCGGATTTCGTGGGAGGCGGCCAGATCTTGTACGACGAGGCCCAGATGCGGGAAATTTACGAGTACGGCCGCGGCAGCGTGAAGGTCCGTGCCCGCTACACCGTGGTGCCCGGCGAGAACATGATCGAGATCACCCAGATCCCGCCCACCACCACGGTGGAAGCCATCATGGACAAGATCGCCGAGCTGGTCAAGGCCGGCAAGATCAAAGAGATCAGCGACATGCGCGACGAGACCGACCTGAACGGCCTCAAGCTCACCCTCGACCTCAAGCGCGGCGTGGACGCGGAAAAGCTGATGGCGAAGCTGTTCAAGACCACCCCGCTGGAAGACAGCTTCAGCGCCAACTTCAACGTCCTTGTCTCCGGCCAGCCCCGCGTCATGGGCGTGCGGGAGATCCTGCAGGAGTGGACGGCCTTCCGAATGGAGTGTGTCCGCCGCCGCACCTACTATGACCTCCACGGCAAGGAAAAGCGGCTGCATCTGCTCAAGGGTCTGGCCGCCATCCTGCTGGACATCGACAAGGCCATCCACATCATCCGCACCACCGAGGAGGAGACCGAGGTCGTGCCCAACCTGATGATCGGCTTCGGCATCGACGAAGTACAGGCGGACTATGTGGCCGAGATCAAGCTGCGCCACCTGAACCGGGAATATATCCTCAAGCGGACGGGCGAGATCGAGCAGCTGGAAAACGACATCGCCGACCTGAAGGATATCCTCGAAAAGCCCGCCCGCATCCGAAAGATCATCATCAAGGAGCTGACGGAGGTTGCCAAAAAGTACGCCCAGCCCCGCCGCAGCGAGATTTTGTACGACCTGCCGGAGGAGGAGAGCGGTGCCGAGGAAGAAACCATCCCGGATTACCCGGTCACTGTCTTCTTCACCCGCGAGGGCTACCTGAAAAAGATCCCGCCCCAGAGCCTCCGCACCGCCGGTGCCCACAAGCTCAAGGAGGGCGACGAGATCATCCAGCAGGTCGAGACGCGAAACAACGTGGAAGCGCTCTTCTTCACCGACAAGCAGCAGGTGTACAAGGTGCGCCTGAACGAGCTGGAAGACGGCAAGGTGGCCCAGATGGGCATCTTCATCCCCGGCCGTCTCGGCATGGACGAGGGCGAGAACATCCTCGCCATGGTCATCACCGGCGATTATGCGGGCTTCATGCTCTTCTTCTTCGAGAGCGGCAAGTGCGCGAAGATCCCGCTGGCGTCCTACGCCACCAAGCTGAACCGCCGCAAGCTGCTCAAGGCCTACTGCGACAAGGAGCCGCTGGCGAAGATGGTCTTCCTGCCCGAAGAAACGGAGCTGGCCATCCGCACCAGCGCGGGCCGGATGCTGCTGGTGGGCACGGCGCAGATCAGCGCCAAGGCCACCCGCGACAGTCAGGGCGTGGCGGTCGTGACCCTGAAAAAGAACCAGCACATCGCGTCGGTGGTCCCGGCGGAGACGCTGGAGCTGGCCAACCCCCATCGCTATCGCGTCCGCAGTCTGCCCGCCACCGGGGCGCTGGTTCGTGCTGAGGATGAAGGGGAGCAGCTGAGTTTGCTGTGAGGAAATTATGCAGAATATTGACTTGATTTGTGTCGGCAAGCTGAATGCGAAATATTTCGCCGAGGGCGTGGCCGAGTACCAGAAGAGGCTGGCGGCGTTTGCGTCGTTCCGGATCATCGAACTGCCGGAAGAGAAGATCGAGGAGAAGAACGCCTCCGATGCTGTGGTGAAAAAGGCGCTGGAAAAGGAGGGCAAGGCCATCCTCTCCAACGTCCGCAAGGGCGCGGCCATCGTGGCCATGTGCATTGAGGGCAGGCAGATCTCTTCCGAGGAACTGGCCCAGTTCCTCGCTGACCGTGCGGGCAGCGGGGCAGGAGATGTGGCCTTTGTCATCGGCTCGTCCCACGGCCTTGCCGACGAGGTGAAAAAGGCGGCCGCCCTCAAGTTCAGCATGGGCCGCATCACCATGCCGCACCAACTGGCCCGCCTTGTGCTGACGGAGCAGATCTACCGCGCTTGCACCATCAACGCCGGCATGAAATATCATAAGTAAAGCAAAAGCGGGCGGTTTCCGCCCGCTTTTGCTTTACAAGCCGGGCGAAACATGGTACAGTATAGCTATGCGGCAGTTGGGAAAGCTGCCCGCCCAAACACACACGACACGGCAAGCCAGCCGCGGACGGAAAGGATGTTATTACAATGGAACAGAGCGAAAAGACCCTTGATATGATCGTCAATCTCTGCAAGAACCGTGGTTATGTTTTCCCCGGTTCCGAGATCTACGGCGGCCTTGCAAACAGCTGGGACTATGGCCCGCTGGGCGTTGAGTTCAAGAACAACGTCAAGAAGGCTTGGCTGAAGAAATTCGTGCAGGAAAGCCCTTACAACGTTGGTCTGGATGCGGCCATCATCATGAACCCCCAGACTTGGATCACCACCGGCCACGTCGCCGGCTTCTCCGACCCGCTGCTGGACTGCCGCGCCTGCAAGGCACGCCACCGCGCCGACAAGCTGATCGGGGACGAGCACCCGGAGGTCAATGTCGATGCCATGAGCTTTGACGAGATGGACAAGTTCATCGCCGAGCACGAGGACATCGTCTGCCCCGTCTGCGGCAAGCATGACTTCACCCCCATCCGCAAGTTCAACCTGATGTTCAAGACCGCCATCGGCGTCACCGAGGACAGCTCTTCCACCTGCTATCTCCGCCCGGAGACCGCACAGGGCATCTTCGTCAACTTCGCCAACATCCAGCGCACCACCCGCCGCAAGCTGCCCTTCGGCGTGTGTCAGGTGGGCAAGGCCTTCCGCAATGAGATCACGCCGGGCAACTTCACCTTCCGTACCCGCGAGTTCGAGCAGATGGAGTGCGAGTTCTTCTGCAAGCCGGGCACCGATCTGGAGTGGTTCGCTTACTGGAAGGATTACTGCGAAAACTGGCTGCTGAGCCTCGGCATCAAGAAGGAGCATCTGCGTCTGCGCGACCACGAGCCCGCCGAGCTGGCCTTCTACAGCCGTGCCACCACCGACATCGAGTATGCCTTCCCGTTCACCGACTGGGGCGAGCTGTGGGGCATTGCGGACCGCACCAACTACGACCTGAGCCGCCATCAGGAGGCTTCCGGCAAGAGCTTGGAGTACTTCGACTCCGAGACCAACGAGCACTACATCCCCTACGTCATCGAGCCTTCTCTGGGCTGCGACCGTGTGGCGCTGGCCTTCCTGTGCGAGGCCTACGACGAGGAGCACCTCGTGGATGCCAAGGGCAAGGAGGATGTCCGCACCGTGCTGCGTCTGCATCCGGCTCTGGCTCCCTATAAGTGCGCCGTCCTGCCCCTGAGCAAGAAGCTGGGCGAGAAGGCCATGGAGATCCGCAACGAGCTGAGCAAGTACTTCATGGTCGATTACGACGACACCGGTTCCATCGGCAAGCGTTACCGCCGTGAGGACGAGATCGGCACTCCGTACTGCATCACCGTGGACTTCGACACCGTCGGCGACGAGGCCAAGGGCATCGTGGCAGACCACTGCGTCACCGTCCGCGACCGCGACACCATGGAGCAGGTCCGTATGCCCATCTCCGAGCTCAAGAGCTACATCGAGAGCAAGATCGAGTTCTGAGTTTTTTGATCTCAGAGCGATAAAATCAGCCCCGCCGTTGCAATTTCGGCGGGGCTGTGGTATAGTATAAGCAAAGAGAGTGCTGTCTGGAAAACGGTCAGTACCTTTCCGGCAAATCAGTTACAAAAGATGACCGCCGAGTTGGTAGCTCATGGGGCGGTCATTTTTTGTGTGTAAAGATTTTCCATGCGATATCGAACATGCCGAAGCCGACCGTTGCGAGCAAGGTCAGCAGAGCCAAAGTTTCTAATAGCGTCATGAAGCATCACCCCCTTCGCATCAGAGCGTCAGGGGCACGACAAAAACATTCGCCTCCCCGACGCTCAGGCCGGAAAGGGTTCGACCGCTTACCGTATGTAGACAGCACTCTCAAAAGTCAGTATACCAGACGTTTCGACTGTTTTCAACAGGCCGAGGCGTCTTTTGTTTTTTGAAGAGTGGACAGCGGCACACAAAAAAGGTATACTAGATCCAAATCGATTTTTACACCGCAGGAGGCTGTATCGTGGAAAACTTCAACGAACTTTTGAAAAAATACGCCGATTTCATCGTCCGGGTGGGCGTGAACCCCCAGCCGGGCCAGACTCTGATCATCCGCTGCCCGCTGGAAGCGGCCCCGCTGGCGCGGCTGTGCGTGCGCAGCGGCTTTGAGGCCGGTGCACGGGATGTGCAGGTGGACTGGAGCGACAATGCCGTTTCCCGCACCCGGATGGAGCTGGGCAGTGAGAGCGCGCTGACCGACAACAAGCCCTACCAGCTGCGCCGCTATCTGGATTACGCCGAGAGCGAGGGCGGCGTCTGTGTGCTGCACCTGCTGGCCGATGACCCGGAGGTCTACGCCGGGCTGGACAGCGGCAAGATCGGCCGCGTGAATGCGGAGAACCGGAACTTCATGGCCCCGTGGCGGGAGTACACCATGAACGACCGCGTCCAGTGGTCCATCGCCGCCATGCCCAGCGCCCCGTGGGCCAAGAAGATGTTCCCGGAACTCGACACCGATGCCGCCATCGAAAAGCTGTGGCAGCTCATCTTTGACGTCTGCCGTGTGACCGGCGGCGACCCGGTGGGCGAGTGGAAGGCCCATCTCGACCGCCTGATGACCCTGCGGGACAAGATGAACGCCTTCGACCTCGAAAGCGTCCGCTTCCAAAGTTCCAACGGCACCGACCTGACCGTGGGTCTGGCTGAAAAGGCCCGCTGGGAAAGCGCCGGCAGCAAGAACGAAAAGGGCGTGGACTTCCTGCCCAACATCCCCACCGAGGAGGTCTTCACCGCACCCCACAAGGATAAGGTGAACGGCGTGGTCTACGGTACCAAGCCTTATGTCTTCAACGGCCAGCTCATCAAGGGCTTCCATGTCACCTTTCAGGATGGCAAGGTCGTCGAGCACGGGGCCGAGGAGGGGGCGGAGCTGCTGGGGCAGCTGCTGGACACCGACGCCGGTTCCCGCAGCATCGGCGAAGTGGCCCTCGTGCCCGCTTCCAGCCCCATCAACCGCAGCGGTGCACTGTTCTACAGCACCCTGTTCGATGAAAACGCGGCCTGCCACATCGCCTTCGGTGCCAGCTATCCCGGCACCACCGAGGGCGGCACGGCCCTGACCAAGGAAGAGCTGCTGGCCCGCGGCATGAATCAGTCTGCCATCCATGAGGATGTCATGGTCGGTGCCGAGGACAGCCACATCACCGGCAAGTGCCGCGACGGCCGCACCGTGGAGCTGTTCAAAGACGGAGTGTGGGTGCTGTAAAAGCTTTTTTAACGAAAGCGCTTGCATATTTTGCCGGAGTATGGTATATTCTATTTGTACGATATAACTTTTATGGAACGTGGGCCGCAAGGTCCGCGTTTCTTGTTTGTTTGGAGGTTTTTTTATGGCGAAGCAGTCTGGCGGCAATACCGCCCAGAGAGTCGAAGCACTTGTCCGCCCCACCGTGGAGGGCATGGGGCTGCGCCTGTGGGATGTTGTGTTTGAGAAAGAAGGTCCGGACTGGTATCTTCGCGTCCTGATCGACAAGACGGACGGCACCACCATGGACACCGACACCTGCGCCGATGTCTCCCATGCGCTGGACCCCATCCTCGATGAGGCAGACCCCATTGAGCAGAGCTATTATCTGGAGGTGGGCAGCCCCGGTTTGGGCCGCAAGCTGACCCGCCCGGAGCACTACGAGGCCGTCAAGGGGCAGAAGATCAGCGTGAAGCTGTTCCGCGCCAACGAATACGGCACCAAAGAGTTTTCCGGTATCCTGACCGGCCGCGAAGGGAATACCATTACGGTCGAGACGGAGAACGGCACTGTGAACTTTGAAGCGTCGGCCGCCAGCACCGTGCGTCTGTGCGACGACGAGGATCTGTTTGATTGAAAAAGAGAAAAAATTAGGAGGAACCCGAAAAATGGCAGCTGCGAATAATGAATTTTTTGAAGCTCTCTCCATGCTGGAGCACGAGCGCGGCATCACCGCGGAGTACCTGATCGAGAAGATCAAGGCCGCCATCGTGATCGCCGTCAAAAAGAACTACGAGGTCGAGGACGACAATGTGATGGTCGAGATCGACCCCGCCACCGGCAAGTTCAATGTGGCCCTGCTGCAGAACGTCGTTGCCGATGAGGATTGGTACGACGAGCACGCCGAGATCGGCCTGACCGAGGCTCAGAAGCTCCGCAAGAGTTACGAGATCGGCGACCGCGTCGTGACCCCCCTCAAGACCAAGGACTTCGGCCGCATCGCTGCTCAGACTGCAAAGCACGTCATCCGTCAGGGCATCCGCGAGGCCGAGCGCAGCCAGCAGCTCAGTGAGATCCAGTCCCGCGCACACGATATCATTCAGGCCACCGTTACCCGCGTGGACAACGAAAAGGGCATCGTGGCCCTTGATCTGGGCAAGGGCGGCGAGGCCATCCTGCCCCGCAACGAGCAGGTCCCCGGCGAGGTCTACACCGAGGGCGAGACCCTGCAGGTCTACGTCGTGGACGTCGTCAGCGGCGAGCGCGGCGCCCGCGTCATGATCAGCCGCACCCATCCGGGTCTGGTCAAGCGCCTGTTCGAGCTGGAAGTGCCGGAGATCTACGACGGCACCGTGGAAGTCAAGGCCATCAGCCGCGAGGCCGGTGCCCGCACCAAGATGGCTGTCTGGTCCAAGGACCCCAACGTCAACCCCGTTTCTGCCTGCATCGGCCCCCACGGCGACCGTGTGGCCGCTGTGGTCGAGAAGCTGGGCGGCGAGAAGATCGACATCGTGAAGTGGAGCGAGGATGTCTCTGAGTTCATCTCCGCTGCCCTCAGCCCCGCTAAGGTCCTCAAGGTCGAGCTGCTGCCCGGCGAGACCCGCTCCTGCCGCGTCACCGTTCCCGACCAGCAGCTGAGCCTCGCCATCGGCAACAAGGGCCAGAACGCCCGCCTGTGCGCCCGCCTGACCGGCTACAACATCGACATCCGCCCCGAAAGCGGCTACTACGGTGAGGAAGAGCCCAAGGCAGAACAGCCTAAGACCGAGGAGACTGCGGAATAATCCGCCGCCCCACGCCGAAGGAGGGAAATCGGATGGCACAAAAGAAGATCCCTGCCCGCCAGTGCATCGGCTGTATGACCAGCCGCCCCAAAAAGGAACTGGTGCGGGTGGTGCGTGCGCCCAGCGGCGAGATCAGCATCGACCTCGTGGGCAAAAAGCCCGGCCGCGGAGCCTACCTCTGCCCGGACCCGGCCTGTCTGGCCAAGGCAAAGAAGAAAAAGGCGCTGGAGCGCTGCTTTGAGCAGCCGGTTCC
>ULWW01047977.1_pt1 | contig 10441 bp, 3 predicted proteins | sample 1960741 | NCBI WGS metagenome assembly ULWW01 (sample SAMEA4835823, study PRJEB28245) | human gut metagenome | biome: gut microbiome; material: fecal sample | place: Denmark | collected 2008
CCGCCCACGGCACGAACCCCGCGACCGCCGCGATGTGCGGCTTCCAGGTCATCAACATCCCGTCCGGCGCAGACGGCTGCGTCGACCTCGACGCGCTGCGCGCCGCCGTCGGCCCCGACACCGCGGGATTGATGCTGACGAACCCGAACACCGTCGGTATTTTCGACAAAAACATCCTTGAGATCACGAAGATCATTCACGATGCGGGCGGCCTGTGCTATTACGACGGCGCGAACCTCAACGCCGTCATGGGCGTCGTCCGTCCCGGTGACATGGGCTTTGACTGCATCCACAGTAACCTGCATAAGACGTTCGCCACACCGCACGGCGGCGGCGGCCCCGGCGCAGGCGCGGTCGGCTGCAAGGAATTCCTCAAAAAGTACATGCCCGGCCCGCTGGTCGTCGAAAAGGACGGCAAGTACGGCTTTGCATACCCCGAAAAGTCCATCGGCCGCGTGAAGATGTTCTACGGCAACTTCGACGTCGTCGTGCGCGCGCTGACCTACGTGCTCACGCTCGGCAAGTCCGGCATCCGCGAGGCGGCGATGAACGCCGTGCTGAACGCGAACTACATGCGCGTCAGGCTCAAGGATACTTTCACCATGGCCTATGACGAGATCTGCATGCACGAGTTCGTCATGTCGCTCGTCGATCTCCACAAGGAGACGGGCGTCTCCGCGCTCGACCTTGCCAAGGGCATGCTCGACTTTGGCCTGCACCCGCCCACGATGTACTTCCCGCTCATCGTCCATGAGGCGCTCATGATCGAGCCCTGCGAGACTGAGAGCAAGGAGACCATGGACGAGGTCTGCGGCATCTACTGCAAGCTCTTTGAACTCGCGCACTCCGATCCCGAGACGCTCCACACCGCTCCCCACTCCACGCCCGTCCGCCGTCTTGACGAGGTCGGCGCGGCGCGCAACATGGTTTTACGGTATCAGTTTGCCTGACGATGGCAACGCATATCTCAACATCACGCAATGCCGCCGAAAAGTCGGCGGCATTGCTCTCAAAAAGGAACGAACTATTATGGCTCATTATGAACTCATCGTCATCGGCGCGGGCCCCGGCGGCTACGAAGCCGCGCTCCATGCGGCCAAGCTCGGCAAGAAGGTCGCCGTCGTCGAGAAGCGCGAAGCGGGCGGCACCTGCTTAAACCGCGGCTGCATCCCGACGAAAACGCTGCTGCACTCTTCTCAGATCTTCCACGACGCCAAGCACGGCGCACACGCCGGCATCCACACCGACGATATCCGCGCCGACATGACGGAGATTTTTGCCTACAAGCGCGAAATTTCGCAAAAGCTGTCCTCCGGCATTGAATCGCTTTTCAAGACCGCAAAGATCGACTTTCTGCGCGGCACGGCGCTCATCACCGCACCCGGCGCTGTCCGCGTGACGGACGCCGAGGGCGGTGCCAACGACTACACCTGCGACGATATCCTCATCGCCACCGGCTCCGTCCCGTCCCGCCCGCCGATTCCCGGACTTGAGTTCGCGATGACCTCCGACGAGCTGCTTGAGGGGTGCGACCACCTGTACCGCTCCATCGTCATCATCGGCGGCGGCGTCATCGGCATCGAGTTTGCGACGTTTTACGCAGACCTCGGCTGCGAGGTGACCGTCATCGAGGGCATGGACCGCCTGCTGCCCAACATGGACAAGGAGCTGGGCCAGAACCTCGCGCTCATCCTCAAAAAGCAGGGCGTGAAGGTCTTCACGAACGCGATGGTCCAGAGCGTCGAGAAGACGGGTGAGGATATCGCCGTCAACTTCACCTGCAAGGAAAAGAGCGAGACCGTCTCCGGCGAGGCCGTGCTCTGCGCCATCGGCCGCCGCCCGTACTGCGACGGCCTGTTCGCGGATGGCATTTCTGTCAAGATGAACCGCCGCAGCATCGCCGTGAACGAGCGCTACGAAACGAGCATCCCCCACATCTACGCCATCGGCGACGTCTCGGCCAAAATTCAGCTCGCCCATGTGGCGACCGCGCAGGGCATCGCCTGCGTCGATCTGCTCTGCGGAAAAGAAAATCACACGTCGATGTCCGTGGTGCCGAGCTGCATCTACTGCCGTCCGGAGATCGCGGTCGTCGGCCTCACCGAGGCCGAGGCCAAGGAGGCGGGCATCCCCGTCAAGGTCGGCAAACACGTCATGTTCGACAACGCAAAGACGCTCATCGCCGACCCGGGCCGCTGCTTTATGAAGTTCGTCGCCCACGCCGAAACACGCGAGCTTCTCGGTGCGCAGCTCATGTGCGAGCATGCGAGCGACATGATCGGCGGCGTCTCGCAGGCGCTCGCCAACCACATGACGGTCGATCAATTCCTGCTGGCCATGCGCCCGCACCCCTCGTTTGAAGAGGCGATGACCGCCGCGCTCGAGGACCTTGCGCAGAAGCTTGGCTGAAAGGCCGCGGATGAAGCTATCGGTCGCCTTTAGACGGGCGATACCGCTTTTATGCAAAATTTGCGTTGCAGCATACGATGGAGTATGCTACCCTTAAAGTGAAAAATTACTCTGACGGGGAACGCTTCTTTGAAAGCGGCGCACCGAAAGCGTGATAAGGGAGAGGAGAATCATCCATGAAAAAACTATTGCCCATCATTTTGACGCTGCTCCTGGTTTGCATTGCCGCACCTTACGCCTCCGCCGCGAATGTGGTGGCTTCGCCGCAAAATCTGTCGGTCGACGGCGTCGATGCGGACTGCGACAAATACAACATCGACGGCAGCAACTATTTCAAGCTGCGCGATCTTGCGCAGCTTCTGAGCAAGACGGACAGCCGCTTTTCCATTTCGTTCGATGAACAGAGCAACGCGGTCGCGGTCGTTTCCGGAAAAGAATATATCCCCGTCGGCGGCGAGCTTGCGCGCGGGCAAGATCATTCCAAAACAGCTGTTGTCAGCAAGCAGTCCGTTTTGATCGACGGAAAGGCTGTGGACGGTCTTTCCATCTACAACATCGGCGGAAACAACTATTTTAAGCTGCGCGACCTCGGCAATGCGCTCGGCTTTACCGTCGATTATGATGCCGACAGCAATACCGCTATAGTTTTGAGCAAGGGTTCCACAGCGGTCTATCAAAACGCGTTTGTAAAGCTGCTCGAAGACGTGAACGAAAAACGCCGTGCCGATATGGCAAGCGAAGTGACCTTTGACGGGTTTGAGGACTATCTTCAACACCACCGCGGCGAGGTCGAGATCACACAGGCAGAGATCGACAGTCTGATGGACCTGAATCACCCCGGTAAGGCGACGCTCACCCGCGCGGAAGCGCTCGAGGATGTGGACCTTTACTTCCGCGCGCTGCATTACTCCTACGGCGCTTACTATTACTTCGGTGAGGAGAACTTCCAAAAGGCGGAGAACACGATCCGCGCGAAGCTTTCCTCCTGCAAGACGATCACAAGGGATCAATTGATCTCTCTGATGTACTCCAACCTGCTTTTCGTTCGGGATGGACATTTCTGCATTGCCGGGCGGTATGAACCGGCCTATGAAAGCAGTGTCCAGTATTTGTACTATTACAGTGACCGCAGCTTCGGCAAGGATGCGAACGGGTATTATCTGCTGGGGGAAAGCGAAAAGTGGTACTATACCTCCTGCGGCAACGCGAACGCGGAAATGCAGCCGTATCTTGAAAAGAGCGGCCGCGTGTGCTATTCCCTGCGCCAGTTCTGCCCCGCAACAGCAGCACATACAACAGACATCATTACTCTGACAAAGGGCGGCGAAACAAAAACGGTTTCGCTCACATGGTCGCTGAGCCATTCCTATCTGGAAGACGGTTCGCAGGTCCCGGATTATCATTATCTGAAATCAAACGGTATCGCCTTGATAACGATTCGCAGGTTTGACTGGAATTATGAGGAGACAATGGACGAGTTCGTCCGCACCGGTTCTGACCTTAAAAACGCGAAGCTCATCATCATTGATGCCCGCTCCAACAGCGGCGGCGATGAAGACTTTATCAAAAACTGGCTGAAAAGCTACACGGGAGAAGAACCCGAACAGAAAACGATTATCTCCAACTGGGGCACTGCTATGTTCGATAGGACCCAAGCCTACGCGGACCTGGGTGAAGAGTTTGCCGCCTTCCGGACAGGCGATAAGGACTATGAGCTGTTTCAGGGAAAGCTGCTGGCAAACAGCACTCCGATTCTTCTTCTGACAGACAGCATGTCCGGCTCCGCCGGCGAGAGCATCGTGACCTATTGCAGGACACTGGACAACTGCCTTGTGATCGGCAGCCCGACGAGAGGCGCGCAGCTGGTCGGAAATGTGCGAGGCTGGACGCTTCCCAACTCCGGCATCGGCTTCCAGTTCGGTCAGGCACTCCACTTTATCTACAGTATGGAAAATGTGGAGGGCAAGGGCTACGCCCCGGACCTGTGGTGCAACCCGAAAACCTCTTTGCAGTCTGTTTTGAACATGGTGGAGCGCTATGACCTCGGCTCTGCCGAGGGCGTGGCCGCCCTGCGCGCCCAGCTGCCGAACATTCTGACCAAGTAGGCAGGCACTTCCCATTAAATGTCCCACAACGTAGGATGAGTAGAAAGAGAAGCATTCTACTGAACCTGTCTTATGGCCATATACCGCCGTCATCTGAACGCAAAACCGCTCCCGAGATCATCTTGATCTTGGGAGCGTTACTTTCTCTATTATGATTGCTTTTTGTGCCCAAAAACAGCCTTTTGCCGAAATGTGTTAGAAAAGTGTTAGAAAAGACTATGTCCTCATATACGTCCCCATTTTGCGTTAAAAGCAAGTAACGCACTTACGAATTCTCTGTATCCTCAACCAATGCTTCACACGGAAAACCGGGCACTTTGTAGCAAAGCACTTTACCCAGCGGATACTTCCCTGAACAGGCCGGAAAACTTCTCAGCTCTCTTATGAAGTTCGATATCCTGCTTCGGTGCGCTCTGCCGCCATTCAAAAAGTGCCTCTGTCTGTTCAACATAACGCGAAGGGTAGTCTTCTAAGTATTTACCTTCTGATTTTAAGGTATAAACCTTTTAATCTACGAACTGCCATGTTACTTCTCCTTTTTCTCTCTAATATATTTCCCCGCCGATATAGCTACCGGCGCAAATGGGACGAACATTTTGCTGCCGTGGCGGCTAACTTCTGTGCAGTACCTCTTGCTGCAAGGCAGGCACCCGAAACTGGGTGCCTGCCTTGTAAGCTGAGTATTTGCTTTTTACTTGCCCTGATAGGCGCGATACAGGAACGTCACGATCTCCGCGCGCGTGCAGTCCGCGTTGGGGCTGAACGTCGTGTTGGAAGTACCGTTCGTCACGTTATTCGCAACCGCCCAGTTAATCGCATCAGCGTAGAACGCGTCGGACTTCACGTCGGTGAAGTTCGCGCTGCCGCTCGCGGTGCCCTTGAGCGTACGGTGCAGGAACGTCACGCTCTGGCCGCGCGTGCAGGTGGCGTCGGGAGCAAACTCCGTCGCGGTCATGCCGTTCGTGATGCCGTTCTCAACGGCCCAGGCAACAGCCTTGGCATAGTAAGCGCTCGCAGGGACATCCGTGAAGCTGCTTGCGGTCTTCGGCTCGGGGCTGCCGGCGGCGCGCCACAGGAACGTTACGATCTGCGCACGCGTGCAGGACTCGTAGGGGCCAAACATCGTGTCAGACAGGCCGTTGGTGATCCCCTTATCGACTGCCCACTTCACTGCATCGGCAAAGTAAGCGTTCGCGGGAACGTCGGCAAACTTGCTGCTGTTATCCGGCGTCGGCTCGGGCTCGGGGGTAACGGGCGTGGACGGGCTGCTGTGGCGGCGGGTGGTAAACTTCACCGCATCGCTCGCGGGAGACGCATTGTAGTTGTCCGTCGCCGCATAGCGGACATAGAACGTATAGGTCGTGCCGGAGGTCAGGCCGGTGAACGTCGGAGAGGGCTGCCATTTCTCGCCGTCCATGCTGTACTCGGCCGTAGCGCCATTGTCATTTGCCGCGACCTCCTTCAGCGTGATGCTGGTGTAGCTGCGGTCCTTCAGCATGGGGGCAGCAGGTGCATCCTGAGCAGCCTTGTCGATGACGAAGGCATACTCCAAATCGTCCGCGTTGTTCTTGCCTGCCCAAACGGTGTTGTCCTTATCACTCAGCTTAATGGTCACCGTGTACTCACCGGCGTCCTTCTTCACGTTGCCGGTCACGGTGTATGCTTCATCGGCCTTAACCTGATAAGTCTGATCTTCGCCCGTATAGGTGTACTTCGTGTTATCCTCGCGGGGAACGGAGATGGACTTCTTCGCGACAGTCAGGGTGACAGAAACGGTACGCGTTGCACCGTCGCCCGTGGTCACAACGATAGTACCCTCATACTTACCAGCATTCAGATCGCTCTTCGGCGTAACGCTGAACGTCATATTTTTATTCTTAGTCACCATAAAGTATGTGCTGCTCGTCGTCGCGGTGAAATCAGGGCTTACGGTATCCGATGCCTCGACGGTGACCGTTCCCGCCGTCGGGGTCTTATCCCCGTAAGTATAGGAAAGCTCTACCTCTGCGGGGGTAACAGTGTATGCACTGTTCTTCCATCTGGCAACGTAAGTTCCCTTGGTCGCAGTGGTTTCCAATTTTTCATCACCGGCGTACCAGCCTTCAAACACCTTGCCGTCGCCGTTGTAAACCGGCGTGTACAGGCCGGTGGTTGTATCCACGTTCTGCGGCGTCACATCGATCACGCCGCCGTTGGTCAGGCAGAGGATGTTGCTGCCAATGCTGCCAAGCGCCATGACCTCGTTATTCACCTCGCTCGCACTACCCAGAGCGTAGATCGTCATCTTGGTCAGAGAATCAGCAGCATTCGTACCACCAGTAGAATTCTTGAACGCCAAGGAATCACAGGCTGCTTCGCCGTTGAGAATCAAAGTTCCTGCGGTGTTTTGGTGTCCAAAGAAAATTCCCTTACCAAGGGACTTGACATTCGGAATATTTACCAGTGCAAGCGCAGAGCTGCCAAGGAATACATTGTTGCTCAATGTGATCTCACGATTGCCTGCATCAAAAATCGTAAACCCACTACTATACTTCTGGAATGCTCGATCGCCGATAGTCACGGGAACACCCGGTTTAAATGTCACTTTTTTCAGAGTAATATCTGCGTGGACACCATCATTCCAGCTAAATGCCCACTCTTCAATAACAGAGACATTTGCTCCGATGGTTATCTCTTCAATTCCCGTCTGAGTAAAAAATGCTTTCTTTGCTACCGCCGTCACCGGCACGCCGTCGATATTGTCCGGAATATCAACCGTTTTCTTTTGATCGTCAGTTACGCCAGAAGCGAAACCGACAATCGTTATGCTGGGCACCCCATTCTTATAGACATACTGATAAGCAAGATTGCCCTCTTCAAGTCCCAGTATAAATCTATCGTTGCCCTTCTCTAAAACTTCAGTCAGCGTCTTAAACGTATCAGAAGCTTTTGCCGCATACACGACAACACTCGGACTGTCAATTACATACTTGCCCCAACTCGTAACACTGTTAGGCAATTTGATCGTTGTGCGTCTGCCATAGCGGAATGCACTTTCCTCCACCGTGGTCAGTGCCGTGTTAGACAGGTCAAAATTTACCACGTGCGTATCATAAAATGCGGAATTACCAATAGATTCCAAACTGGCAGCCTTGGAAAAATCAACAGACGTCAGGCTATTGCAATACTTGAACGCATTGTTGCTGATAAATTTCAGGTTTTCGCCCAGTGTAATATTTTGCATTTTGCCATTGCGATCATCAGAGGGTCTCGCAAATGCGCTGTCGCCAATACCTACCACGAGATAGGTCTCATTGCCGGCATTTGCCGTTGCAGGAATTGTAATATCGGACTGGTTCTTACCTGCTTCTGTCAGGCCACTAATTACCACGGAGTTCTCATCGACCCAGCCAAACTCAAAGTACTCACTTGTCGGCAGTGTACGGCCAGCCAGAGAGACCTGATAGCCCGCCTGAGCAAATACGCTGTATGCTTCCTTATCGGCAGGCTCAAAGGTCGCCGTATAGCTATCCAGTCCCGCAAAGCATCCAGAACCAATAGAGGCCAGCTTGCTTCCCTCTTCAAAGTTCACCGCAATGCTGGTACGAACAGGTGCTTCGCCTTCAGCAGGAGCAGAAGTCGAAAATACACCGCTGCCAATCGTCGTCACTCCGGCAGGAATTTCAATTTTCGTAATGCCCGTATTTGCAAAAGCAGTATTACCAATCTCGGTGACACTGTCAGGAATGATAAATCCCTTCAGGCTTACATCTCCGCTGAACAGGCTGTTCGGCAGCTTCGTTACATTCTGCGGGAAGTTAATTGTTGTCAGGTTTTCGCAGTTGCTGAATGCACCGGCACCCGGCAGCGCATTGTCTTCGAACTCCGTGCCAAAGCTCGGAACTCCATTAAAGGTCACAGACTTGATTGCAGAAGAATTGAATGCATAGGAATTGATGGAGCGCACGGACGTGGGGATGGTCACGCTCGTGAATTCCGCCATCTGCATGGAGTTGCTGCCAAGCGCAGTGACGCCGTCCTCGATCTCATACGCGCCCGTCCATTTCGCTAAGGGGAAGAAGCGCAGCGCAAGGCCACCGCTGCCATAGGGCTGATACACCACATCGTCTTCCACATAAAATTCGCGGTTAGCGTTGCTGCCAGCCGCCGTAATGGACTTCAACTGTCCGCACATGATGAACGCATAGTCGCCGATGGACTCCACACTGTCAGGGAACTCAAATGTGCGGATGCCGGTGCTGCGGAACGCGTGCGCGCCGATATAGGTCACATTGCTGCCTTCGGTAAACACCACCTGCGTGATATGCGGGCTGCAAAAACCGCTGACATTGTTGCCCGTTGTCTCCACCTTTAACAGCTCTGCCAGTGCAAGCCCCCACGGCGTGGTGTTTCGGGCGTAATCCGCCATCGCACCTTCGCCGGAAATGGTCAGGGTATATGCCTGCACTTTTTTAGGATCGCCCTCTTTGGCATCAGTCTCCTGCTCATAGAAGCGCCAGGACGTCGTGTCACCGGTCGTTTTCGTCACACAGTACAGGTCATCGTCGTTCTGTTCCAGCTTCCAAGTGACGTTACTGCCGTCTGCGCCGCAGTCGCCGCTAAGCGTATAGGCAGTCGTGTCTTCGCCGCTTCCGCCCTCCACGGAATCTTTACTTTCCGCGGTATAGGCGTCTCCGGTATCGCCATTTTCGTTCGCCATTGCCGTCACAGGCAATAAGCTCAGTATCATGACAAGCGATAGTATACTTGCCAATAATCGCCGTTTCATGTTGTTACCTCCTAAAAGTCTATCTATTGTTTGCCCGTCTCCGCGGGCTGGGTTTACTTGGTTCGCTTGGTTTTCCCGGCGCAGACGGGACAGCCGCACTGCTGCACGCCCGCGCGGGAATAAATCGCAGCTTACCAGACGTGGCCGCAAGAGCACTGCCACCACGCCTTTTTGTGGCTGCCAGCTGTGACCATCTCCGGTGTCAGCGCACCGTTGAGGGTTTCGTGCCATTGCTTCGCGACGAGCGGCGCTGCGGTCGCTAAGTCGTTGAATCCCGGCAGCACCTTTCGGTTCGCGCAGTAAGGACAGCCGTTGCCCCGCTGCACGCGCTGCGCAATCATCGCACGATAGGAGTGGCCTTTTTCGCATCGCCACCACACACGGCGGTTCGAGCCCGCGGTGACATTGCTTGGATGAAGCGCACCGTTTTTCTCCTCGTCCCACCGCGCGGCAATGTCCGGGTACAGCGTCGCAAGATCGTTTTCACCGGCCAACGCCTGCCGTCCGGTGCAGACCGGACAGCCCGTGCCGAAGGTCGTCCTCGAATACACCGCCGCGCGCCACGAATGGCCTTTCGGACAGCGCCACCAGACTTTGCGCCTTGTGCCGGAGATCACCTGCGTAGGCAAAAGCGGCACGTTTTTTGCCGCATCCCATTCTTTCGCGATCGTCGGATACTCAGCCGCAAGGGAGGTTTCCTCTGGCAGGACGTTCTTTCCCGCACAGTACGGGCATCCACTGCCCTGCGCCCGCGTCTTGACGGCGGAACGGTAGGAATGCCCTTTCGGGCATCTCCACCAGATGAGCTTGTGGCTGCCGGTCGTCACGTCCTGCGGCGTCAGGGGTGCGTTCTTCTCAATGTCCCACTCTGCCGTGAGCAGTGGAAACTGCTTCACCAGGCCGCCCTGTTTAGGCGTAACCTTGCGCCCCGTGCAGTAGGGGCAGCCTGTGCCCTCGCTGCGGGTGTAAACCATGGCCTGCCATGAGTGGCCGCTTGGGCAGGTCCACCAGACTCTTTTGTGGCTGCCAAAGGTCACATCGTCCGGCGTCAGGGGTGCGTTCTTTTCGCCGTCCCACTGTGCGAGCAGCTCAGATTTTCCCTGTTCGGTGCAAAACGTTCGAAATGTTCGTCGGATCGTCAGCCACCCCCTCACGAAAA
>ULWW01051496.1_pt1 | contig 10440 bp, 8 predicted proteins | sample 1960741 | NCBI WGS metagenome assembly ULWW01 (sample SAMEA4835823, study PRJEB28245) | human gut metagenome | biome: gut microbiome; material: fecal sample | place: Denmark | collected 2008
AAAAAGATGCTGTGCGAATGTCATGGTTTAGATGAGAATTAGTATTAGCCCTTGACTGCGCCCATCGTAACACCCGCCACGAAGTAGCGCTGCACAAACGGGTACACAATCAGGATGGGGAGCGTCGCGAAAATGATGGTTGCAGACTGAATGGATTCGGACACGCTGGTGCTCAGGTCATTCGAGCTGCCCTCCGCGACGGCGACTTCCACCGACTGGCTGCCCTTGATGAGGTTGTACAGCTTGAGCTGCAGGGGCTGGAGGTCGCGCGAGGTGATGTAGTACAGCGCATCATTGAAGCTGTTCCATTTGCCGACTGCGTAAAACAGGGAAAGCGTCGCCAGCGAGGAGAAGCTCAGCGGCAGGAAGATGCGGGTGAGGACTTGGAAATCCGTCGCACCGTCAATCGACGCCGCCTCCACCAGCTCATACGGCAGGGAAGAAAAGAAATTCTTCAGGATGATGACGTTGAACGTGGAAATCAGCCCCGGAATAATCAGCGACCACATGCTGTCAAGCATGTGGAATTCCTTCACGTTCAGGTAAATCGGAATCGTGCCGCCGGAGAAGTACATGGTAAAGACGATGAAGAACATGATGACGCGCTGCCCCTTGAGGCGACGCATGGACAGCGGAAAGGCCACCAGAATCGTCATTACCATCGCCAGCACGGTGTAAATTACCGTCAGTTCGATGGTATAGAGCAGGCTGTGCCACATCGAATTGTCGCTGACGATGAGCTTGTAGGCATCGACGTTGAATTCCACCGGCCAGAACGACACTGCACCGCGCAGAATCGCAGACTTGGAGGACATTGACATGGCAATGACGTTGATGAACGGCAGCGTGCAGATCAGCACGAAGAGCATCATCACGATGATGAGGATAATCTGCCCTACACCGAGTTTCTTCTTCTTCTCAGGGCAAATATGCGCCTGTGTGGAAATCGCAGTCATGACAAATCCTCCCCTCTTACCAAATACTCTGTTCGTCGAACAGGCGGGAAACGGTGTTTGCGCCCGTAATCAGCACCAAGCCCACGATGGACTGGAACAGACCAATGGCGGTTGCGCGGGCGAACTGGCTGTTGGTAATGCCGGCGCGGTAAACGAAGGTGGAAATGACGTCGCAGTAGTCCTTGACCTTGGTATTGCCGATGATAAACGGGCGGTCAAAGCCGATGGACATCATACGCCCGATGTTCATAATCAGCAGAACGACGATGGTGGAACGGATGCCGGGCAAGGTGACATGCCAAATCTGCTGGAGCTTGTTCGCGCCGTCAATGCGCGCCGCTTCAAAGAGGTTCATGTCCAATCCGGTAATCGCCGCAAGGTAGAGAATCGTGCCCCAGCCCATCGACTGCCACACGCCGACCAGCACATAGGTGAACGTCCACGTCGGGCCATCCGTCAGGAAAGGAATGTTCTCGGAAATCCAGCCCCAGCGCAGAAGCGTGGAGTTGATGACGCCCGACGTCGGCGCAAAAATCTGCAGCACCATGCCGCCGATGATGACCCACGAGAGGAAATGCGGCAGGTACAGCATCGTCTGCGAAAACTTCTTGAGCATGGGCGTTCGCATTTCGTTGAGCAGGATGGCGAGGATAATCGGGACGGGGAAGCCGAAGAGCAAGTCCAGCCCGTTGAGAATCAGTGTGTTCTTCAGCGCGATGCCAAAGTCGCTCATGCCGAAAACGAACTTGAAGTTGTCCAGCCAAATCCACCTACTCTTGGCAGGATTGAACATGTTGTACTTCTGGAAAGCAATTTGAAGCCCCGCCATCGGCTTGTAGCAGAACAGAATGTACCAGACAATTGGAATCAGCAGCATCAGGTACAGCCGCCAGTCGCGCTGAAGCCAATGCTTCCCGCGCTTGCGGCGCGGACGCACCGATGCAGCGGTTTTCGCGGAATTTCTCATCATAAGCAAAAACCTCCATTTCTAACGAATTATGGTTTCCGTAAGGGTGTACAAAAACAACTCTCTTTTGCGGGATGCAAAATAGAATTCATGCAAAGAACCCGCTGTTTTTCCCAGCAGCATCAGCCAACATCTGACTGGCACTGCCAACGGGGAACCACGGGAGACGCTGCACGAGGCAGCCTGTTACGGGAACGTCACGCTCCGTTTCCGTATCGTTAATTTGATTATAGCCGACGCAAGTTGCACAATCAATGTAAATCCTGCTTGAAAATATGTGAATCCTGCTGTATAATCAAAGCATCTGAACCCAGAAAGGAGCTGAAACGATGAGATTTACGGAGACCATCAACGGCTACAACGCGATGGGACGCGAAGACGCGGAGTACGAAGCGTGCTATGCCATAGCGGAACACCACACCGTCGGCGGGCTGCATTGCCACGATTTCTACGAATTTTACATCCACTATCAGGGTGGCAAGGTCTACTATGTGGACGGCAGCGTGTTTCCGCTGCAAAACAATCAGCTGATTATCATGCCGCCGTTTCGGATGCACGGGCTGGTGGGCGGCAGTTCGCTGCAGAACTACGAGCGCGGCTTCCTGTATCTGCGCCCGGAAACGCTGCGAAAGCTTGGCTTCGGGCAGATTGACCTCCAGCGTTACTTCGACAGCCGCCTGCAGTCCGGAAAATTCTACTATGAACTGCCGCAGGCGGATGCGCTGGCGTGCAAACAGCTGCTGATAGACATCTCCGCGCAGCAGGACATGCCGGACGAGATGGTGCAGTTCCGCAATTACGGGCGCATCATCGACTTCATGGTCATGGTCTGCCAAGGCGTGCAGGGAACAACTGCTCCTATTCAGCCAAGCGTTGTCAACGATGTGATTTTCGATGTGCTGCAGTACATCAACGACCACTTCACCGAACCGCTAAAATTGGAAGACATTGCGCGCCGCTTCGCCATCAGCGTATCGTACCTTTCGCACGAGTTTACAAGCTACGCCGGGCGCAGCGTCTACGAATACATTCTCTACCGCCGCGTGCAGCTGGCGAAGGAGAATCTGCTGACGGACATGAGCCTGAGTGAAGTAGCCGACCGCAGCGGATTCGGCGATTATTCCGGCTTTCTGCGCAGCTTCCGGCGGATGACGGGCATGGCTCCGAACGCCTACCGCAAGCAGCGCAGCGGCGGACACTAATTGCTGTTTTGTCTGATTAGGACGACAATCTGCCAAATCCGCCGAATTGAAAACAGGATTCGCATAGAAATCCTGATGTCAATGTGCTATCATGCAGATAACGCATCACGCAGCGTTGAGTATTGTAGAAGGAGCGAATGCCATGATTCGGATTGCCATCGTGGGTACGGGCAACATTTCCCACGCCCATGTGGAGGCCTACCTGCGCTTCCCGGAGCGCTGCAAGATTGTGGCGCTGGTGGATATTGTGCCGGAAAAGGCGCAGAAAATGAAGGAGGATTATCACCTGACCGAAGCGGAGGTCTACGACGACCACCAGAAAATCCTTTCACGCAAGGATATTGACTTGGTGGATGTCTGCACGCCGCCATACGTCCACGCCAGCATTTCCATCAACAGCCTGCGTTCGGGCAAGAACGTCGTCTGCGAAAAGCCGATGGCGGCATCGCTGGAAGAGTGCGACGAAATGCTCCGCGCCCGCGATGAAAGCGGCAAGAAACTCGCGATTATCGCCCAGAACCGCTTCCGCCAGCCCATCAGCAACCTGAAGAAACTGCTGGACAGCGGACTTGCGGGCAAAGTGCTGTGCGCATCCGTCACATCGGCATGGTGGCGCGGTCACTGCTACTACGACCTATGGTGGCGCGGCACATGGGAGAAGGAGGGCGGCGGCTGCACGCTGAACCACGCCGTCCACCATATTGACATGCTGTGCTGGATGATGGGTCTTCCGCAGGCCGTGACGAGCGTGATGGCGAACGTCGCGCACGACAACGCCGAGGTGGAGGATTTGTCGCTGTCCGTGCTGCAATATCCGGGCGCGCTGGCGCAGCTGACAGCCTCCGTCGTGCATCACGGCGAAGAGCAGGAGCTGGTCTTCCAGTGCGAAAAGGCGAAAGTCGCCGCGCCGTTCAGCGTGTACGCGTCCATCTCCAAACCGAACGGCTTCCCGATTGAAAATACCGAATTGGAGCAGAAAATCCGCGATTTTGTGGATGCGCAGCCGCAGCTTCCTTACGAGGGGCACGCGGGCGAATTGGAAAACGTCCTCTCCGCGCTGGAGAACGACACCCTGCCCGCGATTGGCGGCGAGGATGGCCGCCGGACGATTGAGCTGATTACAGCCATCTACAAGTCAAGCGCGACGAAGCAGACGGTCACGCTGCCGCTGCAAAAGGACGACCCGTTCTACACGGTGGAAGGCATGATGCGCGCCGTGCCGCATTTCTACGAGAAAACCACGTCTGCCGCGTCGCTTGATGGCACGATTACGCTCGGCAGCGATTATCAGCAGAAATAATGGGAGGTCATTACGATGAAAGTATCAGACGGCATGAATTATGCGCCCAAAGGCAAGGCGCAGCCCGTCGTGAAGCCGGGTGAATTTATCTTTTCTGCCGCGCACCTTGACCACGGGCACATCTACGGCATGACGAACGGCCTGCTGGAAGCGGGCGGCACGCTGAAGTACGTCTACGACCCCGACCCGAAGAAGGTGGAAGCGTTCGTAAAAGCGTACCCGCAGGTGAAAGTCGCCCGGAGCGAGGAAGAACTGCTTAACGACAAAGAAACGAACATGGTCTGCGGCGCGGCGATTACAAACGAGCGCTGTGCGCTGGGGCTGCGCGCCATGCAGGCGGGCAAGGACTACTTCACCGACAAAGCGCCCTTCACCACCTTGGAGCAGCTGGACAGCGCCAAGAAGATGGTGGCGCAGACGGGCAAGAAGTACATGGTCTATTACGGCGAACGGCTGCATGTGGAAGGCGCGGTGCTGGCGGGCAACCTGATTGAGCAGGGCGCCATCGGCAAGGTCATCCATGTGGAGGGCTTCGGGCCGCATCGGCTGGGCGCGGCAGGGCGGCCGCAGTGGTTCTTTGAAAAGGAGAAGTACGGCGGCATCCTCTGCGATATCGGCAGCCACCAAATCGAGCAGTATTTGTTCTATGCGGGCGAGGAGGACGGCACAGTCTCCCGCAGCCGCATTGCCAACTACGCGCATCCGCAGTATCCGGAGTTGGATGACTTCGGCGACTGCGCCATCAACGGTGCAAACGGCACGACGTTCTACTTCCGCGTGGACTGGTTCACGCCGGACGGTCTGCGGACGTGGGGCGACGGGCGCACCATCATCATCGGCACGAAGGGGTACATTGAAATCCGCAAGTATGTGGATGTCGGTACGGAGCGCGACGGCGGCAACCATGTGTTCCTCGTCAACGACCAAGGCGAGCAGTACATCAACGCGACCGGTTTGACGGGCTACCCGTTCTTCGGTGATTTGATTCTGGACAGCCTGAACCGCACGGAAAACGCAATGACGCAGGCGCACGCCTTCAAGGCGGCGGAACTGTGCCTGATTGCGCAGAAGCAGGCGGAAATGGTGTATCAAGCGAAATAAAGCAAAAAAGCAAGAAAGCAAGCCCGTCGGCTGCCTGTGATTTGTACAGGCGATCGGCGGGCTTGGTTGGTTGTATACAATTGAGGGGACGGGGATGGCAGGGGGATGTGCTCCTGATTGGATGAAATTTGTGATATTAGAAAGATTGAAGATTAGAAGATTGCAGATTCAAGATTCACCCACAAAGCGGGGCGGACAGAATCGACGGCACTGTTGACAAAGTTGCAGCGGAGAGAACCGTCGGTGCTCACGTGCGCGGCACTGTTCTGATTGCGGCCGAGCGACCGCAGCCACCACCACCCGGCATCAGTACCATCCGCGGTCTCGACGTCAGAATTTACAATTGCCCCTTGTGCAATCGCGTACGCCGTCGGTGCTACGCGCGATTTCGTGTTGCTGGTTGTGTCATGCGTTACACCAAAATACTTGTTGGCTTCCGCATAACTCAACAGGAACACTTTGTCCTGCGTGTTATTGCCGCCGCTCGTATTCCATCCGCTGTAGCACTGGCTCTTGCTGTTATCCACATTCGTTGTCAGAATTGCCGCCTGTTCGTCTGCGCTGAACGCCTTGTTGTAGAATGTATCGTTCAACCACGTTCGCAACGTACATTTTTCCCATGTCACGTCGGTGCAACTGATATTATACGGTTGAGCATCCAGCCCGTACTTGCTGACAACCAATGCGTTTAATCCGTCGCGCTCCAGAATCAGCCATTCAATAGGTGTGTTGTCCTTTCCGTCCTTTGTTTGCGGATAGTGTCCGAAAACAATGCACTTTCCGGCTTGCGTAACCTCCCATTGTTTTTTCACCTTTCGCATGATTACTTCATCTGAACATTGGGATTCCTCATCCGGTTGTATGCCTTTCAGCTTCGCTCTTACTGCACTCAAATTCTGTTCTATGTCATATTGCCGCTGTGCCAGTTGCTTTTGTTCATCGAGCAATTCTTTTACTTCTTCTTGCAATTTTTGTCTCTTTCTGATGTTAAACAGCCCGTGAAGTTGGTCGATTTCTGCGTTAAGACGATGGATTTGTGTTTGAAGCTCCTCTGCTCGTTTTGCTTCCTCTTTCTGCTCCTGCTCCTTCTGGAAAAGTTCTTCCTTATATCTGTCGAGACACTGCCGTATCAGTTTTTCTACATCCTTATATCCATTCAATTGTTGCAATATCATCATCGCCCCAAAATAATTTCCTTTGCTTATTTCTGCAAGTGCTTGGTCATATTGTTCTTCTTTTGTATCATACACTTCATTCTCGTTAATCTGCTTCGCATACCCCAAATACCGCTGCTTCTGTTCCTCATTCGCAAATCGCAACGCTTTCTTCCATGTCGGGTCATCGTCAATCGACGCGCGCAGTATCGTCAAATTCGCTTCTTTTGTCAGCTTTTTCGCCACCAAAACCTGTGCCACATACGCCGGGGCATACTCCGCATCCACATCCAGCACTTTGTCAATATATTCGCTTGCTTTCTCAAAGTCCCTATCTTCCAGATACAGATACACGCGCTTCATCAGGTTGTCCGCTTTGCTGCTCTCCTGCACTTCCTGCACCACGGTTTTCTGCACCATCGTGGTCGCCGCGTCGCCCTTCCCGCACAGCTTCTCCACGCCGCGCACAAGATCCTGCATCCAGCCCAGCTTCGCCATGTCCTGCGCCTGCAAGCCTCGAAATTCCTTGGGCATGTCATACGCATCCAGCCCCTTGAAGCACGGAATCAGCGCCTTCCGCTTGTCCGCCTTCATCATGCCGAGGAAGCGGCTCCACTCGTTCTTCACCCAAACCGCATCGTAGTATTCGTACGTCGTTCCGAACGCCAGCATCACCTTCGCAGAGGACAGCGCCGCGTAGATGTACGGCTCGTACTGCGTGCCTAACTTGTCCTCCAGCGTAATCCGGCTGAAAAACACCTTCAAGCCCTTGGCGGTCAGCGCCTCGTAAACATCCTGCGCCAGCACGCTGTCCTCGGTGCGGCTGCCGTCCTCGGCGGTCTCCTTGTAGCAGATGAACACGTCGTAGGGCGTCTCGCTCTGCGCAATCGACAGAATATCCTTCTGGATGCGGTCAATGTTTTTCGCTTCCTCGCGGTAGACCTTCCGCGCGACTGGGTCGGCGTAGTCGCACGCCTGCTCGAAGTTGCTGTCCTCCATGATGGAGGTCGGCAGGGTGCGGTGGCAGGTGGGAATCTTGCTGCCGGTGGCGGGGTCGTCCACATACTCGATGCCGTACGCGCACAGGCACAGCCCCCAGTACGCCTCCGCCTCTTCGGGGAACTCCGCCACAATCTGCTCATAGACAGCGGATGCCTTGTCGAACTCGCTGTTCATACGCAGGCGATTCGCGCGGTTGAACAGGTTGGTTTTCTTCTCACTGTCCGCGCTGGGGATGGTCTGCTTGCTGCCGCAGTATTCGCATTCGCAGACGGTGCTGCCCGGCTCAAAGGCAAGGTCCCCGCCGCACATTTTGCACTTGATAATCATGATTTACTTTCCCGCTTTCTCCTGCTTTGCAATCACTTTGCGCTGCGCCAGCGCCGCCGTCAAGCGCTTGATGGCATCGGGATTCGCCCCCGCCGCCAGCGCATCCACCTGCGCCGCAATCTCCCCGTCGATGCTCGTGGGCATCGGGTCGGCGAAGCGAATTTCCTCCGCAAGGCGCTTCATGTCCGCATCCCCCGATGCGGACAGCGCGTTCGCCTTCTGCCGGATGACCTTCCACGCGGCGGTGCTGTCCGCCATGTGCGCTTCGCTCTGCGATACCACCATGCGCGCGGCATCCTTCACCGTCAGGCAGATACCCGTCACGGCGAAAATCAGCACCTCCGCCAGCACCGTCACCCACGCGGGACAGAGCGCCGCCAGCCCCATCAGCGCAAAGCCGAGAACGACCTGCACCGCCAGCGCCACCGCGCTCACCTTGAAAATCGGCCAGCCCAGGATCTTGCTCTCCAAGCCATCCTTGCGGAACGCGGCATAGAACGTCCACGCCGCCAGCAGGAACATCAGCACAGTGCAGATAGCCGCAATCCACCACGATGCCGTCCGGCTGAACGGAATCAGCACCATCAGCACAAGTGCCACCACCAGAAGAATCCCCCAGATTGTCCATGCGTGCTTGCTCAGTTTCATTGCTTAGTCCTCCCGCTTCTTGCCGCAGTTCGGGCAGAATTTGCTGCTGACGTTCGCCTGTCCGCAGGCGCAGTTCCACGTTTCGGGCTTTTTCGCACCGCAATTCGGGCAGAATTTGCTCGTGATGCCCGTCTGCCCGCACGCGCAGTCCCACACTTCGGGCTTCTTCGCGCCGCATTCCGGGCAGAATTTGCTCGTGATGCCCGCCTTGCCGCAGGTGCACGTCCAGCCCTCGACTGCGGGAGCTTCCGGGGTCAAGGCGCTCTGCATCACCGGCTGAATCGCGTCCTTCGTCATGCCGATGACGCTGCCGACCGCGCCCAGCCCAACGCCTAACTGCATCGCGTCGCTCGCCATGCCGCTGATGCCGCCCGCTGCGCCGCCGTTGCGCATGGCTTCCAGACCCACCTGACGGCTCGTCTCCTGCTGGTAGGTGTAGCCCTTCATGCGCATCTCCTGCGCCTCGGCTTCCGCCTGCATCCGGTAGATGTCCGCCTGCGCCTGACCCGCGATTCGCGCTGCGTCGGCATCGCCTTGCGCGGTGATGGTTTTCAGGCGGGCTTCCGTCTGCGCCTCCACCGCCTTGCGCTCGAACGCGGCTTCCGCCTCGGCTTTGCGGATTTCCTCGTCGCGCGTTTTCAGGTACAAATCCGCGTGCTGCTGCTTCATGCGGCGGAAATTCGGGTCATCGTCCGGCGTAACGATGTTGCTGACGTAAAATTCCGGCACTTCCAGCCCGTACGATGCCAGTTCCGCGTTGATGGCGTCGCGCAGACCGCGGCTGATGGTGTCGAGATGCTCGTCCAGCTCCAGGACGGAAATGTGGTTGCTCTTGATGATTTTCGCCAGATTCGCCTTCACCTGCGTCATGATGAGCGTGCGGAAGTACCCCAGCCCGTTCTGGTTAAAGACTTCCTCCTGCTTCAGCCCCGCTGCCGTGCCGACGACGCGGATGAGCAGCCGCCGCGCGTCGCTGACCCGCAGGTTAAACGCGCCCGACGCCCCCAGTTCCACATGGATGCCCGTCACCGGATCAAACATGCCGACTTTGCTCGGCGTGCCCCACTTGATGCCCAGCTGCGTCGTCAGGTTGACGAAGTAGACCTGCGCGTGGAAGGGCGTGCCCTGCGTCGGCAGCTGGTAGATGCTGTTCATTTTGGGGAGCGTGGCGGTTTCCAGCGTGTAGCGTCCCGCCGGAAAGGAATCCAGCGCTTCGCCGTTGCGGAAGAACACGGCTTCCTGACTTTCGTGCACAATCAGCTGCGTTCCCGTGGTGAAATCCGTCAGCGGGTGCTTCCACACAATCGTCTGATTGTCGCCCTCATAGCGGATGACCGCCGGAATGCCCTCCGCACGCACCTGTGCCTTCTTCACCTCCCCCTGTACGTCGTTCACCGCACCGCAGACGGGGCAGTCCACCTCATCCACCGTGCTGTCCGCGTTCAGCTGGCAGCCGCACCGATGGCAACGGAACGACACGGCCTCCCCCACCATCAGCGTCGATTGGCACACCGGGCAGCGGGCATCCGAGCCATCCGCCTGATCAAAAACAACCTGATTGCCGCAGGACGGGCACTTGCGGCTGGCTAACCTTTCGGTTTTGACATCAATGATATTGCCGCACGCGCAGCGGACGCGGCGGCTTGCGAACAGACCCGTGCTGGCCTGCACATACTGGTGGCAGACAGGGCAGGCGATAACGAATTTACTCATAACGGCAGTTCCTCCTCTATCTCATTCCTCATGAGTATTCCGCGCGAGATTGCGCAGCACGACCGCTCAA
>ULWW01029133.1_pt1 | contig 10329 bp, 9 predicted proteins | sample 1960741 | NCBI WGS metagenome assembly ULWW01 (sample SAMEA4835823, study PRJEB28245) | human gut metagenome | biome: gut microbiome; material: fecal sample | place: Denmark | collected 2008
TGTCCAAATGGACAAACCCGCCGCTCTTTTCTTTATTATTCATTTTCAGAATCTCTCATGCGATTGATTGCAACAGCAATCAGTAGTGGATATGCGTCTGCTGGTTTAGACGGGGAATAGCCTGTGTTGTCGCGGATAGCATTTAATCGATATTTTATCGTATTGATGTGGCAGCAAAGTGCTTTTGCGGTATTTGCCATGCTGCTCTCATAGTCTAGCAAATATGCGGTCAAGGTTGTCAGCAACTCAGGCGCTGCTTCAATGTCTTCTATGATTTTTAGATAGTGAATCTGAGCTTCCCTGCAAGCAGTTTCCTTTGCGCATATTTGGGCAAAGGACACATCCGCTGGGCGTAAGACACGCTTTTGCGGGTAGATGCTTCTGGCATAAGAAGCATACTGCATGACATCAAAGTATGCGTTATGGGCATCATTGGTCGTATTGAGGCAATCACAGCAAACCACTATGTAGTTACTATAAGAATCCGCCGACTCGTTAATGAAATCTTGCACGATAGCATCTCGTTCACCTGCCGTTTTGGGAGCATGGGCAAAAATCACCATATTGGATTCATAGTAACCGACCAAAACCGTTTTGTATATTCCGGAAAAGTACTCTGTGCATTTCCTCAGCAATTTCAAATCCGGCTCTGAAGAATCAACAGAATCAAACACCCACATTTGATTCAACTCTGCAACATTAATTTGGAATAAGTCTGCTAATCGCCTCATTTTCAAGGGGTCGTCGTCAATGATGGCTCGAACCAGTTCTGATGTTACAAGTTTTCCCAGATCTTTATTCCAAATATGGCTATATAGCTGGACAAATTCACTCGCTTGCCACAGATCTTCTCTTGATAGTAATTCATTGTACTTAAATGTATATAAGTCGAAATCTTCTTTGCCCTCCAAAAGTGTTGGGCAGTGTTGCAAATAACCTGCACCATCATCATAAGAGATCTTGACCGCTTGTTCACCCTGCATTTTTTGCAGTTGTTTTTTCAGGTCCTTGCTTAATAGCTCCGATAGCGATTGCGGCCAGCACACGATATTGCTGATTGATTTTTTGTAATCTGTTAGAATAATCGATGCCTGCAAGTGGTTGCTGAGCATACGAAGTAATGTGCCTGTGTTGCGCTGCTCTGCAGGAAGATTAGAAAACCGGCGAATAAGTGTACTTACATAATTTGAACCTGCCTGTTGATCCTTGAAAATCGCATGATATATGTCGCCAATCGCGTCACTATATTTATGGGTCCTTATATCCCCGGGCATGGTAATCAATACCAAATCAAGTTCATTGCAGCAGGCAATAACCCGATCATCCACGCTCGGAAGGATCAACCCGATGTAAAAAAGGATAAACCCAACGCTCCCTATCGCGTGATATCTACGGATGTTTTCGCACTGCGCATCAACATCGTCTGCTATCGTGGCAAATGAAGAAATGATCAAAGCGTTTCCTTGAAATTCGGTTTGAGAGAACAATTCGTCCAGCGTACTGGTGATCTGTCCATACTCCAGAACAGTAACTGATTCAACTGGGTTTGATATTCCGGCATGACCTGCGAGAATAGTTGCGCCATACATGGATGGCAGTTTCATGACATCCGCGACCGTGATCATTCGCATCACCTCCCTAAATATTTTTGTGCAATAGTACCGAAACAAACTCCCTCAGTAATCAAAAGTATATCACAGGTTTCGTCTCAAAGTACAGTGAAAAAACAAAAGCGTATGGAAATCTTCTATATATCCCTGTATCCAAAGGTAAAGCGGCCTCGATCTGGTGCTGCTCTGTTATATGTTAAATCAGCCGAGAGTACTGCTCGATTGCACTTCAGCCTCACGAAGTAGAAAAGCACGGCAACCGGAAAAGGCATATCCTATTGACAAACTCAATATGCTCGGTTATAATATACCAGCAGTATATACTACCAGTATATCGGGAGGCATCAATGGAACGTACAGAGACTCAAATGAAGATCCTCGAAGTTGGGAAAAAAGAATTCCTGGAAAAAGGATTTAAGGACGCATCTTTGAATAAAATCGTCGCAGAGGCGGGCTTCACGAAAGGCGCCTTCTACGGCTATTACCCGGATAAGGCCGCGCTTTTTGAAGATCTTGTGGGCGAGGCAGCAAAGGGACTGCTGGAGCAGTTCAAAGCCGCACAGGCCGCCCATTTCGATCTTGTCTCCGAGGAAAAGACGAAGGACAGCCTGAAGCTGTCCACTGAGTATTTGCGCGTCTTTGTGGAATATATGTACGCCCATTTTGATGCCTTCAAGCTGATCCTCTGCCGGGCGGAAGGTACGCGCTATGCAAATTTTTTGGAGGAGCTTGTGGAACTGGAGGTAGAGTGCTCAGAGGAATACTACGCACTTCTCCGCAAAAGAGGAAGGCTCTCCGGGAAAATGACAAAGCAGCTTCACCACATGATTACCAGCGCCTATTTTACGGCGGTATGTGAGACGATTGCCCATGATATGCCCAAAGATGAAGCTATGCGGTATATTGAGGAGCTTGCAAAGTTTTTCAACTCTGGCTGGAAAGGCTTGCTCCGGCTGGAATAATGCACAATCACACAAGCACTTTAATTTTTTACACGCGAGTTAGCGTACTCTAACTGAACAATATAAAATTGGAGGTCGTTTATTATGCTTAAAACAGATTCGAAGAAGCTGGAAACAAGGGACTTTATATCGGTTGGTATCTTTTCGCTCATCTATGCTGTGGTGGCGTTTGTGATTGGCGGTGTTGCGCAGATGACGCCGGTCACTTTCCCCTTTATGCCAATGATCGTGGCGCTCTTTACGGGGACAGTTTTCATGCTCTATGTGGCAAAAATACCGAAGAAGGGAGCTCTCTCCATTCTCGGTGTAATCGCGGCGATTTTGCTGTTTGTTACGGGAATGTTCTGGATGATGTCCGTATTCTTCCTGGTTTTCGGCTTGATCGCGGATTTTATCTGCGCTTCTGCTGATTTCAGATCCTTTAAGAAAAACCTGCTTGCCTACTGCGTCATGGCGCTTGCGCCGATGGGGGCATATATTCCAATGGTTGTCATGCCCGCACAGTTTGATGCTTTTATGAAGAATAAAGGCGACTTCTCCTCCTTTGAAGGAGTGATTCATTCGATTGGGGCTACCTGGTGGGCGATCCCCGCAATGATTATCGGGACGATCGTCTGCGCGATCATCGGCGGACTGATTGGAAAGAAGCTTATGAAAAAACACTTTGAAAAAGCAGGGGTCGTATAAATGAGACTCGACCCACGGACGAAGCTTCTGATTCTCGCGGTCACAAGCGTTTCCGTTTTTATGAATAAAAGCATCGCGGTGGAGTGTGTGCTTGCGGGGATTCCGCTTGCACTTCTGAGCACTTCCGGCAATCTGAAAAGAATGCTGAAATACGCAGCTTTTTTTCTCACGCTTCTGCTGATCCAGCTTTTTATCGTACCGAGGCTGCCTGTGACTTTCGGTGGAATTGTCTATATGTTTGCAGTGTATATCCGCAAGCTTCTTCCTTGTTTTATGCTGGGCAGCTTTCTGATTGCAACGACAAGCGTAAGTAAATTTCTTGCGGCTATCACAAAGCTCCGATTGTCGAAAGGACTCACGATTGCTCTTGCCATTACGCTCCGTTATTTCCCGACCATGAGAGAAGAGTGGATCTCCATACGGGATGCCATGGCGCTGCGAGGGATATCAGCGTCCGCGGCTGGGCTGATTAGCCATCCTATACAGACGATGGAGTATGTCTATGTTCCCCTGCTTGTTTCTGCTTCCAGAATTTCGGACGAGATTACGCAGGCAGCGATTACAAGAGGCATCGAGCACACAGGTGAAAGAAGCTGTATAGAGGAAATTGCGTTTTCGTTTGCTGATTTGCTGGTGGTAATTGCTTACGCGGCGCTCGTTGCCGGCATGATATACGCGGGCATGAAAGGGGTGTTTTGATTATGATATCGTTCCAGAATGTCTCTTTTACATACGCTGAAAGCGGGGACGGCGGAGTCGTTGATTTGAACCTTATTATCCGGTCCGGCGAATGCGTGCTGCTTTGCGGACCGTCCGGATGTGGAAAAACAACGGTTACACGGCTTGCAAACGGACTGATTCCCCATTTCTTCCACGGCAATCTTTCGGGGCAGGTGAACGTAAACGGTATGGATACCCGGGAGACAGAGATTGCTGCGCTATCGGATGCGGTAGGGACGGTTTTTCAGAATCCTCGAACGCAGTTTTTCAATACGGATACGGACAGCGAGATCGTGTTTGGGCTTGAAAATCGGGGCATTCCGCGAGAGGCTCTGCGCTCCCGATTAGATGAACTTACGGAGGAGCTGCATCTTAGCGAACTCCGGGGTCGAAATATCTTTGAACTGTCCGGCGGCGAGAAGCAGAAGATCGCGTTTTCCAGCGTGTATGCTTCGGCTCCCGATGTCCTTGTGTTTGACGAGCCATCATCGAATCTCGACATGAAGGCCATCGGAGAATTGGCTGATTTGATCCAACGGGCGAAAATATCAGGAAAGACCATTCTGATCGCAGAGCACCGCATCTGGTATCTGATGGACATTGTGGATCGCGTCGTTTATATGCAGGATGGCCGGATTGCATCGGACATGGAGGCTTCAGCGTTCAAGGCGCTGCCTGAAGCAGATATTCGCAGAATGGGACTGCGTGTCAGAGATCTGTCGGTATCCGAATCGGGCGGTGTGAAAACAATCGCTGCCGATGGATTGCTTTCCGCTCAGAAAATCAGCGTCCGTCTCGGCGGCCGGAATGTATTGAATGATATCTCTTTTCAGGCAGGCCGCGGAGAAATCATCGCCATTGCGGGCGTCAACGGCGCCGGGAAATCGACCCTCGCCAGAATGCTCTGCGGATTGCAAAAGAACAGCGCCGGCACTGTTTTGTGGGCTGGAAAACCGATGAGCCGGCGGTTGAGACGGAAAAAGGCATACATGGTCATGCAGGATGTGGGGCACCAGCTCTTTACCGACAGCGTGGCGGCGGAATGCGCGCTTGGCATAAAAGCTCCGAACAAAGACGAGATCGACCGCACATTAGAAAAGGTGGATCTGCTGGCGTATAAGGAACGGCATCCCTTGTCTCTTTCCGGCGGGCAGATGCAGCGCCTTGCGGTTGTGGTGAGCGATATCTGTGGAAAGGAGCTGCTGGTGTTCGATGAACCTACCAGCGGACTGGATCTGAAAAGCATGGAAGAGGTCGGCACCTTGACACGAAGCCTTGCGACGCAAGGCAAGGTGCTTTTGATCATCACACATGATATTGAGTTTATGATGCGGATTTGCACAAGAATACTGTTCATCCGGGACGGAGAAATCGTGAAGGACCTTTCCGGCGGGCAGAAAGAAAAGATTGTAAGACTTTTGCGAGGTGAGGAATGATGGCGGGAAAAGAAAACTCGGCGATGACGATTCTGATGGATTTTGCGAAGCCGTGCAAAGGGAAACTGATCGGCTCCGTCATACTTGCGGTTTTGGGGGCGCTTTGCGGCATGATCCCCTACATTGCGGTGTCCCGCGGGATCATTATGATCTGCCACGAAGACTATGCTTTCAGCAAGTTGGCGTTTCTGGCATTGATTTCTTTTGCGGGCTATCTCGGGCAGGTGTGGTTCGGTACTTTTTCTACAATGAAAAGCCATGAGTCTGCCTTTATCATTCTGCGGAATATCCGTATGGCGATAACAGAGAAGCTCTCCCGTGTCCCCATGGGAACGATCCTTGATACGCCGTCCGGGAAATTCAAAACGATCATCGTGGACACCGTGGAAAAGCTGGAGCTTCCGCTGGCGCATATGGTACCGGAGCTCACTGCCAACATCCTGATCCCAGTTCTAATGCTCGTTTACCTCTTTAGCCTTGATTGGAGACTCGCGCTGATCTCTCTTGTGACGATTCCGGTGGGCGCCTTCTGCTATATGGGAATGATGAAGGATTACGAGAAAAGATATGCCAGAGTACTTGCCGCCGGGAAAAACATGGATGCCGCAACGGTGGAATACATCGGCGGCATCGAAGTGGTGAAGACGTTCAATCAGGGTGAACGCTCATATAAAAAATACGCCGACGCCGTGGCGGAAAACGAGACCGCCAAAGTGACCTGGTTCAAGCAGACCAACGGCTACTATGTGATGGGGCTCTCCATCCTGACGGCAACGCTTGTGGGCGTGCTGCCCTTGGGGAGCTGGCTCTTTATAAACGGAAGGGTCGAAGCGGGTACGCTGATTACCTGCATCATTCTCGCCCTTGGACTCGTAAAACCACTGATTCAGGCATTGCAGTACACCGACAGCCTGGCCATGGTGGATTCCACCGTAAAAGAGGTAGGGAATCTCCTGGATGAGCCGGAGCTTGTGCGGCCGACCGAGAGAGCTGTCCTTGCGGACGCCGACGTATCCTTTGATCATGTTACCTTCCGATACAAAGAGACGGAGGTTTTGCATGGAATTTCCTTTGACTGCGCAAAAAACGGTATGACAGCCATTGTGGGTCCCTCCGGCTCCGGTAAATCTACCATCGCGCGGCTCATCGCCTCCTTCTGGGAGGCGGAGAGCGGCGACGTCCGTATTGGCGGCGTGGACGTGCGGAACATTCCTCTTCCTCAGATAATGGAGCTTGTCTCATATGTATCACAGGATAACTTTCTGTTCCATCTGTCTATCCGGGAAAATATTCGTATCGGAAAACCGGAGGCCACAGACGCAGAGATCGAAGCAGCGGCAAAAAAAGCGAGCTGTCACGATTTCATCGCCGCTCTGCCGGAGGGCTATGATACGCTGGCGGGCGATGCGGGAAGCCACCTCTCCGGCGGAGAAAGGCAACGAATCGCCATTGCAAGGGCAATCCTAAAGAACAGCCCGATCGTGGTGCTGGATGAGGCCACAGCATTTACCGATCCTGAAAATGAGGCCGTTATTCAAGCATCCATTGCAGGGCTTGTAGCAGGAAAAACTTTGATTGTCATTGCGCATCGGCTGTCTACCATTACAAAAGCAGATAAGATCCTTGTCGTGGATAAAGGAAATGTCGCTGCGGAAGGAACTCATGAGGAGCTTCTTGAAACAAGCAATCTATACAAGGAATTGTGGAAAGCCCATATGCAGGGCAAAGATACCGCAGAGGAGGTGGCGTGATGATAGGGTTATTTCAAAGGCTGTTGTTGTTCTCGGGCTTACAGAAGAAGCGTCTTATCCGCTCTTTCCTTGCTTACCTTGTCAGCTCATTCTTTGAGATGATCCCAATCATGGCCATTCTAACGGTGCTCACAGGAATCCTGAAGCAGCTTTCCGGCGATGTTATGCCTGAAAGCACAATCTGGATTTCGCTCGGCATCATGATTGTTTCCATTGTAGGGCGAATTGTATTTGTCAATTTTTCTGCCAATGCCAGAACTCTTGGCAGCTTCGCGTTCGGGTCGGAAAAGCGCATGGAGATCGGCGAACGTCTGAAGAGGGCGCCTATGGGCTATTTCAATGAAAACAGGCTCGGTGATATCACTGCGGCGGTGACGACCACACTTGGTGATCTGGAGCAGCAGTCCGTTACCATTATGGAAAATGTGGCGGGCGGGTTTATCCACGCCATCGTGATTGGCGTTTGGCTTATGATCTATGAGTGGCGGATCGGGCTGATCTCTTTGGCCGGACTTGCTGTGGCCCTCATCGTCTATTCGTTTATCGGCAAGGTCGGCAGGAAATACGCGCCCCGCCGTCAGGCAGCCCAGGCTGGCCTGGTCACTGCCGTTTTGGAATATGTGCAGGGCATGGGCGTAGTCAAGGCGTTTGGGCTGGCGGAGCGCACCGGAAAAGCAGTTGATGCCGCAATTGAGGAAAGCAAAGAGGCAAATATCGTGCTTGAAAAGGCGTTTTCCAAAATGACGGCGCTCTATCAGACGGTGTTCAAGCTCGCACGGGCGGCTATTCTGGTTTTTGCGCCCTATCTTTTGGCAGGAGGAAGCATCACGCCGGAGAAGTGCCTGCTGCTTCTCGTGTCCAGCTTCATGATCTATGCCGCCGTGGAGGTAGCGGGCAGTATGTCCTCCATTGCCCGCGCGGTGGAGGCTTCCCTGGACCGGCTGGATAACATCATGGACATTCCATCCCTGGACGAAAACGGGGCTGATCTTGTGCCGGAAAATTTCGATATTGAAGTGAAGAATATGTCCTTTGGATATGGGGAAAAGGAGGTATTACATCAAATCAGCTTAAACGTACCCCAGGGAAGCTCCTGCGCCATTGTTGGTCCCTCCGGCGCCGGAAAAACCACGCTGGTCGGTCTGATTGCCCGTTTCTGGGATGTGAAGGAAGGACAGATCACGCTCGGCGGCCGGGATGTGCGGGAATATACCAGCGGCAGCCTTCTAAAGAATTTCGCCATCGTATTTCAGAATGTGTATCTCTTTGAGGACACCGTCGAGAACAATATCCGGTTTGGCAGACCGGACGCAAGCGAGGATGAAATCATAGCAGTCGCAAAGAAAGCCTGCTGCCATGACTTTATCATGACGCTGCCCGATGGCTATCAGACAAAGATCGGCGAAGGAGGCTCCAGCCTCTCCGGCGGAGAAAAGCAGCGAATCTCCATTGCAAGGGCAATTCTGAAGGACGCACCCATCGTCATTTTGGATGAAGCTACAGCCAGCGTGGATCCCGAAAACGAGCAGGAGCTGCAAAAGGCCATCCGGGAGCTGACAAAAGGCAAAACGATCCTGATGATTGCCCACCGTCTGTCCACCGTGCGCGCGGCAGATCAAATCATCGTGCTGGAGAACGGCAGGATCGTTCAACGCGGAAACCATGAGGAGCTGATGCGCGAAGACGGCCTGTACAGGCGCTTTGTGGGAATGCGCAGCCAGGCAATCGGCTGGACGCTGAAAGGCGGGAAAGCACATGGATAGAAGGTTAGACAAAAGATACTTGACCGGAGCGGTATCTGCAATGGAAAAACAGTATGGCGTGGAAAAGACAGACGCGATCATAGAAGATGCATGGAGACGTTATGCGGAAATCGTAAATGAAAACGCCGACGAGCCGAAAAAGATGTATATGCATACGAGGAAACGCATCTATCCTGCCATCGCCGCCTTTGACGCCATGACGGGAAATGGAATCTCCCGTGAGGAAGCGGCGGCTTTTCTGAATAGATATTATGAAAAGCGGGCAGCGGGCGTTGGTTCAAAAATCCGAGGAGCAATGAGAATACCGGGTCTGTATAAGCTGGTTCCGAAGTTCTTTGCCAAAATGACAAAAAGCTCCTTTGGAGAGGATTGCGGTTTTCGGGCTAATTGGATACGAACAGAGCAAGAGGAAATGTGCTTCGACATGCTGGCCTGCCCCTATCAGGACACCTGTGTGAAATACGGCTGCCCGGAGATTGTGGCCGGCTTTTGCCGCGCGGATGACGAGGCCTACGGGCATATGCATCCAAAGCTCAAATGGGGACGGACAAAGACGCTCGGACAGGGCGGAGACTGCTGTGATTTCAGACTGACGATAGAGTAATGACCCTATGGAAAGACTGATGAGATACAAGACCCTCCAATGCTTTCTTGCGGCGCTAATTATGATTGCGTTCCTCGCTCCTGCCTCATATGCATCCGGTGCACCGGACGCATATGAGGCAGGCGCAAACGCTGTTTCCGAAAAATACATTGGCAAAACGGTTCCGGGCGCGTGTGTCGTAATTTCGGAGCATGACAATTCGGTATTTGCGAAGGGGTATGGCTTTGCTGATTTAGAGAACAATACGGCCATCGACCCGGAGACCACGGTTTTTGAATGGGGTTCCATATCAAAGACCTTTGTGTGGGTCAGCGTGATGCAGCTTGTTGAGGATAGTAAAATCGATCTGGAAACGGATATCCGCACCTATCTGCCGGACGGCTTTTTGAAAAATCTGCGATTCGCTGAGCCGGTTACTTTACTTCACCTGATGAACCATACGGCAGGATTTGAGGAAGAATTGCTGGATTTGCGCTATTACAGCGCGAGTGAGGAAATCCCCTTCAAAGAAGTACTATGTAGCAGGTGTAGGAATTGCAGCGGCCATCTGCGGGTTTTTCACGGGAATCAGCCATGCCGTAAAGAGAAAAACCAGAGCATCGGTCCTTACGATTGTTTTATTTGCATTGCAAATTATAGCTGCGTGGATGCTCGGATTCTTAACAGTAGTATAAATTAACAGAAAACGGAGGAATGGATTTATGGAGAAAAAGTGGACGGTTAAGGATGTTATTACAACGGTATTGCTCTCCGCGGTACTGATCGTGATCCAGCTCGTCGTCAATATGGTCTGCAT
>ULWW01057146.1_pt1 | contig 10329 bp, 7 predicted proteins | sample 1960741 | NCBI WGS metagenome assembly ULWW01 (sample SAMEA4835823, study PRJEB28245) | human gut metagenome | biome: gut microbiome; material: fecal sample | place: Denmark | collected 2008
AAAGACGCTGCGCGCGGGAATGGGCTCTTCGAGCGTGATGGGGTAGATACCGCTTGCCTCCGGCGTGCCGTAAAGCATCTCGCGCGGCACGAAGCCGACGCCAAGGTCGCTCTGCACCACGGGCGGCACCTGTGCCGTGGTCTCGACCTCCACATCGGGGCTGAACGAAAGACCGTGGCGCAGGAAGAGCTCGGCATAAAAGTCGTGCGACGATGTCCCCTCCGTCAAGCTGATGATCGGGTAGTCGGCAAGCCTTTTGAGCGAAACGGGCTCCTCGGTGAGCTCCAAAAAAGCTGGGCCGCAGATGGGGATCTCCTGAATTTCGTCGATCTTCTGCGCCGTGAGCGAATCCGGCACGGACGCGCCCTCTGCCAGAATGGCGAAGTCGGCAAGGCCGTTCTGCACGGCGGCGAGGCCGTGGGAGGCGGAGTGGTTCGTCAGGCAGATGCGCACGTGCGGGTATGCGCGCCGGTAGCGCGCGAGCACCTGCAAAAGCCGCGTGCGCAGGGCAAGGCTGCTCGCTGCGATGTGGACGATACCGCTTTGCAAGCTCTGGTCGGAGAGGACCTCCTCTTCGCCTGCCTCGATGCTCTCAAACGCGACGGCGATGTGCGTGTAGAGCTTCTCCCCCTCGGGCGTGAGGCGCACGCCCTGCGGCGAGCGGAAAAACAGCGCGCAGCCGAGCTCGGATTCGAGCTTTCGGATCATGCGTGTCACGTTGGGCTGGTTGCTGTAGAGCGCCGCGGCGGCCTGCGAAAAGCTGCGGTATTTGGCGGCGTAATAAAAGACACGATAGCTGTCGTAGCTGATGTTCATGGGCAAGCTCCTCTGAAAAAGAAATGATTGGGGTTCTGCGCGGCGGCGAGGAACCTGACTGCGTAAAATTTGGCGGAAGAGAAAAGCATTCGTCCGCACCTTGCGGACGGCAAGACTGATTGTAACAGAAGCGAAGCGGCGGCGCAAGCGTATTCGGGAAAAAAGAACAGAACCTTGACGAAAAGTAAACACCGTCGAAAAGCCGCATGAAATCAGGAAAATTCGGACGGCATAGAAAAATGACATATCCTCCATGTCAAGATAACATTTCGCTTCCGCGTAAGAGACCGATATAATGGCTCGCGCTGGGAATTCCACAGCACAGGGAGGAATAACATGTTTGCTCAGATCATTGCCATCTGCATTTTTGTCACTATGTTCCTGCTTATTATCCTCGATAAGTTTGAACGGCATTACATTACGCTCGGGAGCGGCGCGCTCGTGCTCGTGCTGGTGTTCGGCGTCTGCATGCGCTCGATGAGCGCCATTTGGGAGACGCTCAACCTCGGCGCGTTTTTCCAGAGCACATTCTGGTACGGCGCAAGTGAGGAGAGCACCGCTGGCATCAACTGGTCGACGATCCTGTTTATCGCCGGCATGATGATCATGGTCGAGGGTCTCGGCAAGGCGGGCTTTTTCCGCTGGCTGTGCCTGACGCTTGCCAAGCTCGTACACTACCGCACGGTGCCGCTGCTCATCTGCTTTATGTCGCTCTCGGCGTTTTTGTCGATGTTCATCGACAGCATCACGGTCGTGCTGTTTCTCGCCACCGTCACGCTCGAGCTGGCGCAGACGATGAAATTCGACCCCGTGCCGATGATCCTGTCTGAAATTTTCTGCGCGAACCTCGGCGGCGCGGCCACGATGTGCGGCGACCCGCCGAACATCATCATCGGCACCTCGCTCGGCTACACATTCTTCGACTTCATAGAAAATACCGGCGCGGTCGTGGCGATCTGCTTTGTGTTCATGCTCATTTACTTCACGCTCTGCTTCCGCAAGGAACTTGAGCGCGCCGAGCATGCCAACGGCGGCCCCGTCACCTGTCCCGAGCCTTCGACGGCCATCACGAACAAGAAGGCATTTCTTGCGAGTGCAGGCGTTTTCCTGCTGGCGGTCGTGCTGCTCATCACGCACGCGCAGACGGAGCTTTCCGTCGCGTGCATCGGCGTGATTGTCGCGATTTTGACGCTGATCGTTTTGGGCTTGACCAGCGGCAAAAAATCTGTTATAGAAATCATTAAGGGCGTGGACTATAAGACGCTGCTCTTTTTCATCGGCTTGTTCGTTTCCGTGGCGGGCCTTGAAAAGACAGGCGTGCTCAACATGATCGCGAACTTCATCACCTCGGTCAGTGAGGGCAATATCGCGGTTATTGTGATCGTCATTCTGTGGCTCTCGGCCATCACGAGCGCCTTTGTCGACAATATCCCCTTTGCCGCGACCATGATCCCTGTCATCCGCGCCATCGCTGCGACGGAGGGCATGGATATCGGTGTGCTTGCCTGGGCGCTTTCGCTCGGCACGGACCTCGGCGGCAACGCGACGCCCATCGGCGCGAGCGCCAACGTCGTCGGCACTTCGGCTTCGGCCAAGGGCGGCTATCCCATCGGCTGGGGCCGCTACTGCAAGTACTGCGTGCCCGCGACGATCATTGTCATGGCAGTCTCCACGGCCTACTTATTCCTGCGCTATCTGTAAACGGAAAAAGGAAAGGAGTGCGATCCCATGAAAAACCAGATCATCATCACCCTTGGACGCGAGCACGGCAGCGGCGGCCATTACATTGCCGACATGATCGCGCAAGAGCTCGGTATCAAGCTCTATGACAAGGACTCCATCGAAAAGGAGATCGTTTCCGAAGGCTACAGCGAGGAAATGATCCGCAAGATGGACGAAAAGCCCGTCAACTTCTTTGCCTCGCGCCGCATCGGCAAGTATTCCAATTCTCTTGAAGTCAACGTGGCGGAAAAGACGTTCGCCATGCTGCGCGACAAGGCCGCAAACGGCGAGAGCTTCCTCATCATCGGCCGCTGCAGCGACCAGGTGCTCAAGGGCAACCCCAATATGCTGAGCATTTTCATCTGCGGCAACCAGCAAGCCAAAGTCGGCCGTGTGATGGAGAAGAAGGGCCTGTCTGCCGAGGACGCGATCGAGGAGATCAAAGAGGTCGACCGCTCCAGAAAGTCCTACCACAACTACTACTGCGAGACGAAGTGGGGCGACGCCCGCGGCTACGACATGACCGTCAAGAGCGATGTGCTCGGCTTCGAGGGCACGGCGAAAATGCTGATCGCCTATATCCGCAGCTTCATGGAGCAGGACTAAATAAAAATTTGCGGCCCGTGCCGAAAAAAACATTTGAAATGCTCGAAACAATTTGATAAAATCAATTCACAGCGTGTGGCGTTTCTGCGTAAATCCGGTTGCAGAAACGCCGCACGTTTTTTTGCGGCAAAAGGAGGGAGAGGACAACTTCATAGTCAAATCGTGCAGCAGAGATGCGTAAGTCCGGATTGATCCGGCGGAACGCATCTCTTATTTTTTATGTTCAGGAGGAAGACCACCATGGAAAACACAAACCAGTTTTTGGGGACGGAGCGCGTGGGAAAGCTCATGCGGCGCTACGCCGTCCCGTGCATCATCTCGCTGCTCGTCGGCGCGCTCTATAACATCGTCGACCAGATCTTCATCGCCAACGCAAGCTACCTCGGTTCCTACGGCAACGCGGCCAATACCGTCGTCTTTCCGCTCACGGTCGTGGCGCTCGCCATCGCCGTGATGATCGGCGACGGCTGCTGCGCGTTCGTCAGCATCTCGCTTGGCAAGGGCGAGGTGGGAGAGGCGAAAAAGAGCGTCGGCAGCGCGGTCGTGCTGTCGGTTGCGAGCAGCCTTGTGCTCACGGCGCTGTACCTCATCTTCGCCGACGCTATCATCTCGATGTTCGGCGGCACGGTGAACGAGGAGACCTTTCATTACGCGCAGGAGTATTTCTTCTATATCTCGCTCGGCATCCCGTTTTATATGTTCGGTCAGGCGATGAACCCTGTCATCCGCGCCGACGGCGACCCGCGGTTCGCCATGATCTCCACGCTCGCGGGCGCGGTGCTCAACATCATTTTAGACCCCATCTTCATCTTTGAATGTAAGTGGGGCATGATGGGCGCGGCGGTCGCCACCGTGTTGGGCCAGATCGTCACAGCGGCGCTCGCGGTGTGGTATCTCTGCCGCATGAAGACCGTCAAGCCGGGGAAGGGAGACTTCCGCCTGCACGCAAGCCTCTGTACCCGGATGCTGACGCTCGGCATCACGAGCTTTCTCTCGCAGATCAGCCTCGTCGCGGCGATGGCGGCCATCAACAACATGCTGCGCAAGTACGGCGCGCTGGATGAGATATTCTCGCAGGAGCAGTACGCGCAGATCCCGATGGCCGTCGTCGGCATTGTGATGAAGTTCTTCCAGATCGTCATTTCCATCGTCGTCGGCATGGCGGCGGGCTGCATTCCCGTCGTAGGTTACAACATGGGCGCGGGGAAAAAGACGCGCGTGCGTGAGCTCTTTACAAAGCTCCTGCTCTGCGAGGCGATCGTCGGCGCCGTCGCGCTCGTTCTGGCCGAGGGCTTCCCGCGTCAGCTCATCGCCGTCTTCGGCGCGGCGAACGAGAGCAGCTACTACACGGACTTTGCGATCAAGGCATTCCGCACGTATCTTTGCATGATGGTGCTCGCCTGCGTGAACAAGGCCTGCTTCATCTTTTTGCAGGCCGTGGGCAAGGCGTTCTCATCCACGATGCTCTCCATGGTGCGCGAGGTCGCGTTCGGCGTGGGCTTTGCACTGCTGCTGCCGCGCTTTTTCGGCCTTGACGGCGTGCTGTACTCCATGCCGGTGTCAGATGTGTTGACATTCGTCATTGCGGCGGTTATGATTGTAAAAACGTATCGGGAACTCAATACGGAAGGAGCAACTGTATTATGAATCATATTATCACCATCAGCCGTGAATTCGGCAGCGGCGGCCGCACGGTCGGCAAAAAGGTCGCCGAGAAGCTCGGCATCCCCTGCTATGACTCAGAGCTCATCCAGAAGATCGCCGAGGAGAGCGGCTTTGCAGAAAATTATGTCAAGGAGGCGGGCGAGTACACACCCGGCGGCTTCCTGGCCTCGGCGCTCTCGAACCGCGCGTTCGGCCCGACGAACGAGGACATCCTATGGGAAATTCAGTGCCGCGTCATCAGCGAGCTTGCCGAAAAGGGACCCTGCGTCATCGTCGGCCGCTGTGCGGACTACATTTTGCAGGACAAGGCCAAGTGCCTCAAGGTCTTTATCCACGCGGATATGGCGTTCCGCGCCAAGCGCATCGTCGAGGTCTACGGCGAGCGCGAGCAGTCGCCCGAGCAGCGCCTGCGCGACAAGGATAAGCGCCGCGCGGCCTATCACCGCTTCTACACGAACATGAAGTGGGGCTACGCGCAGAATTACCACATCACGCTCGACAGCGGCGAGCTCGGCATCGACAAGTGCGCCGACATCATCGCTGACCTCTACAAGAGCAAGGCGTAAATGGTCAAAAAGAGAAGGAGAGAAGCTGTGGCTTCTCTCCTTTTTTTTATTCATCTTTCGCAAGACCGGGGATGTTGACGCCGATACCGTTGACCTCCACGCCGTCGTCGGCGGGGATGAGGAGGTATTTGCGGCCATTGATGACGCGCGCTTCGATCATATAGCTGTTCTCCGGTGCAATGGAAATTTTGACCTCGGGGGTCGTGATCTCAAACTTCTTGCTCTCGATGATGTTGTTCGGGTTCAGCGCGGCGTTCTCGCCGTACTGCTCATCGCACTCGCGCTGGAACGCTGCGATCTGCTCGTCGTTCACGCCGCTGTTGGCGAGGATGCCGCCGACGTCGCCCGCCGTCATTTCAAGCGGCTCGGGGTCTTTGCTCTCTTTGTGATCTTCGATGCGCGCTCTGATCTGCTCGTGCACGGACTGGACGACATCGTAGCTGCAATCCTTGTCGAGCGCGTCGGCAAGCGCCGAGCCAAAGGCATTTTTCTGCTCCTCGGCAGACATCGGCGGGTCGACGTGGAACAGCGCGTCGATGACCTCCTGATGGATCTCCGCGGCGTTTTTCGAGTAGAACAGCACATTGTAAATGTTCGCCGTGCGGTTGTCGAACGCGGGGTAGAGGAAGCCGAGCTCGGGCGAGGTCGCGATGTAGCCGGTGGAGCTTGAGTGAAACTCGCTCTGGTCAAGGTCGTAGCGCAGTTCGAGCGTCGGGGCCTTGACGGGGCAGATGGAGCAGACAAAGTACTTGAAGACCTCACTCGACGCGTCAGCTTGGATCTCGTCATCCTTGCTGCGGTGCGGCACGTCGTAGGCGTCAGCGGCGAGGAGGATGAGATAGTTTGTCTCGCCCATGTCGATGCAGTCGATGATTTGGCGGCAGAGCGTTTCGCGCGAGGCGGGGTCCTTGAGCTCCGTCTGGCGAAGAGTCTGCAAGAGGCGGTGCTCATCGCTGTCGGCGACCTGCTGCGTGGAGAACACCACGTCGATGAGGTTCTTGCCAAGCGTGCCGGAGAGGGACTTTTTGAGAAGGCCCAGGTACATCTCCTGTTCCTCCTGCCGCATGAGGCCCATCGAGGTATCGACCCACGCAATGATCTCACGGTTGGAGTTCACATAGCAGCCGTACACGCGGCTGAAATTATTCTTATCGAGCCGGAAGCGCCGGCGCAGTTCATTGAGTTCTTTCTGATTCATGGCTCGTCCTTTCCTTTGTTCATGTCACAAGGCCGATTTTACCACGCCCGCGCCGCCGCGGCAAGGGGAGAAACGGCGCATTGTGCGACGAAAATGCACAAAATGCAGGAAAAGATGCAAAATGGGCGTGAGCGACAAAATGTGCGCGATGTGTGGACAATATAGACGATATCCCTGTAAATCATAGAGAAATTCAATGAATCTGTCCATATTTCACGGCTTCTTAACGCCGCATTTGACGCTGCTTTTTGTGAAAACGGCTATGGAAACGGAATCAAAGCAAACATTTCACGTTAAAAATGAAAGATATATTGCATTTTGCCTGAGCTGTGCAGGAATTCTTCCGTTTCCTTGGTGATTCTGACTGTTGAAAAAAGAAAAAAAGAAGTTAGAATAGAGCCTCGCGAAATGAAACGGAAGAATTTGGATAGAGATCAGAGAGTTTGGGAGGAAATCAATATGTCGTATCACTTTTTGCTGGATCTTGCGCTGATTCTGCTGAGCACGAAGATTCTGGGTCTCATTGCGCAGAAGTTTCAGATGCCGCAGGTCGTGGGCGCGCTTTTGGCGGGCCTTTTGCTCAGCCCCGCAGGCCTTGGCCTTCTTTCGGAAACGGAGTTCACCAAGCAGCTCAGCGAGCTTGGTGTCATCGTGCTGATGTTCTCCGCCGGTATGGGCACGGACATCAACGAGCTCAAGCACAGCGGCAAGGCGGGCTTCATGGTCGCGGTCCTCGGCGTGGTCGTGCCGTTTCTCATGGGCACGGCGCTTGCCTGGGGTGCGGATGAGCTGGGACTCATCGAGAGCACCGGCTTTATCGAAAACATCTTCATCGGCACCATCCTGACGGCCACGTCCGTGAGCATTACAGTCGAAACGCTCAAGGAGATGAAAAAGCTCGAGACCAAGGTTGGCAACACGATTTTGGCCGCCGCGCTCATCGACGATGTGCTCGGCCTGATCGCCCTGACGCTCGTTTGCAGCCTTGCCGGCGGTGACGAGAGCATCGGCATGGTGCTCCTCAAGATCGTGGGCTTTTTCGTCTTTGCCTTCGTGGTCGGCTTTGGCGCGAACCGCATCTTCTGCTGGATGCTCAAGCGTCAGCACGGTTGGGCCAGCCACAGAAACTCCGTGTTCGCCTTTGTCCTGTGCCTTGTGATGGCCTACTGCGCCGAGGAGTTCTTCGGCGTGGCTGATATCACGGGCGCTTACGCCGCGGGCCTTGCCGTCGCGTGCACGCCCAAGGGCACCTACATCCAGACGAAGTACAACCCCCTCGGGTATCTTCTGCTCACGCCGGTGTTCTTCGCGAGCATCGGTATCAATGTGCAGATCACGGGTCTGACGGGCGGCATGGTCGTCTTCTCGATTTTGCTGCTGCTTGTTTCGATCATCTCGAAGCTCCTCGGCTGCGGCCTTGGCGCCAAGGCGTGCCAGTTCACCACGCGCGAGAGCATCCAGGTCGGCGTGGGCATGGCCTGCCGCGGCGAAGTCGCGCTGATCGTCGCCAACCGCGGCCTTTCGATGGGTGTGCTGTCGCCCGCGATGATGACGCCGGTCGTCATCACGGTCGTATGCGGCACGATCCTGACGCCGATTCTGCTCAAGCTGTCCTTCCGCGGCCATCAGGAGACGGAGCTGGTGCAGAACAACATCGCTGACCGCATGGCCAAGCACCGGCAGCTCGATATCATCACGCAGCAGCTTTTGCAGCAGGATGAACAGCTGATGAAAAAGAACTGAGCGCAGCGCAATGAAATAAAAAGAGCTTTCTCCTGAAAATCGGAGAAAGCTTTTTTTGATTTTAGGACGCTGCCCTTTCCTGCGCGGTGCACTCGCGCAGGATGCGGCAAAGCGCGTTCACATCCTCTTCCCGCGTCGCCCAGCTTGTGGCAAAGCGGATGATGCTGTGCGTCTCGTCATATTGCTCCCAGACGGAGAAGTCCACGCGCTCGGCGAGCTCTTTGCGCTGCTGCTCACTGACGATGCAGAAGCTCTGGTTCGTCGGGGAGGGGAAACAGGGCAAATAGCCGTTTTCCGCCATCGCGCGCCGGATAGCGTCGGCGTAGCGAACGGCGTCTGCGCCGATGCGCTCGTAGAGCCCATCGGTAAAGAGCGTGTCGAACTGGATGCCGAGCAGCCGTCCCTTGGCGAGCAGTGCGCCGTGCTGCTTGATGATGGTGAAAAAGTGTGGAATGAGCCCCGGCTGGGGAATGACGACCGCCTCGCCGAGCAGCGCGCTGCATTTCGTGCCGCCGATGTAGAAAATGTCGCACAGCGCGGCAAGGTCGCGCAGTGTCACGTCGTTTTCAGGACAGGCGAGCGCGTAGGCAAGGCGTGCGCCGTCGATATAGAGCGGCAGGCGCTTTTCGCGGCAGAGCGCGCTGATGGCCGCAAGCTCCTTTCTGGAATAGAGCGTACCGTACTCCGTCGGCTGGGAGAGGTAGACCATCCCGGGCATGACCGTGTGGTCGCGGTTCGCGTCGTCCTCGTACTGATCAAGCAGTGCGCGGATTTGGGACGCGGTGATCTTGCCGTTCTCCTGCGGCAGCGTGAGCACCTTGTGCCCGCCGAACTCGATGGCGCCGGCCTCGTGCACGCTGATGTGCCCCGTGTCCGCGGCGATCACACCCTCGTAAGAGCGCAGCAGCGCGTCGATGACGGTCGCGTTCGTCTGTGTGCCGCCGACAAGGAAGTGAATCTCTGCGTTCGGCGCGCCGCAGGCGGCACGAATTTTTTCGCGCGCGGAGGCGCAGTATTCATCCGTGCCGTAACCGGCGGTCTGCGCAAAATTCGTTTCGCACAGGCGCTGCAGGATGGCGGGATGCGCGCCCTCGAGATAATCACAGGAAAAAGAAAGACGATGCTCCATGAAAAAAGACCTCGTTTCAAAAACAGGATTGACGGTTTCTGACTGCTATTGTAGAATAAGAGAAAACATGACGTAAACGGTTATTTGAAATGAAAAACATGATATATAATCATGGATAGGAGGGCGTATGGAAGCGGTCAAATGCGAGGCGTTCCTTGCCGCGGCAGAGCTCGGCAGCCTGACGGCCACGGCGGAGCTTTTGGGCTACACGCAGTCGGGCGTGACGCGCATGATCGGTACGCTGGAGGAAGAGCTCGGCTTTCCGCTGTTTCTTCGCAGCAAAAAGGGCGTGCAGCTCACGGAAAACGGAAAGCTCATGCTGCCGCTGCTGCGCGAGGTCGTGCGCGCGCATCACAACGCCGAGCAGCTCAGCGCGGAGATCGGCGGCGTGTCAAAGGGCTCGCTGACGATCGGCTGCTATTACAGCATTTCGGCCCTGTGGATGCCAGAGATCCTGACGGCGTTCCGCGCCCGCTATCCGGGCGTGACCGTGCGCATGCAGGAGGGCGGCAACCTCGAGATGGCGCGCTGGCTGAACGAGCGCTCGGTCGACTGCTGCTTCGGCGCGCAGATGCACGGTGATAAGTATGACTGGCTGCCGGTCTTTCGCGACGAGCTCGTCGCGTGGCTGCCGCACGGACACGAGCTGGCAGAGGCGGATGCCTTTCCGCTTACGCGCTTGCAGGACGAGCCGTTCATCCACACCTCGCCCAATCACGACACCGATCAGGACCGTCTGCTGGAGCAGCACAGCCTGCATCCGCAGACCTGCTTTACGACGCGCGACGGCTTCACGACCTACAACATGGTCGAGGCGGGGCTTGGCGTCAGCTTCAACCAGCGGCTCATCTCGCGTAAGTGGAGCGGTACGGTGGCGGAGGTCC
>ULWW01018884.1_pt1 | contig 10282 bp, 10 predicted proteins | sample 1960741 | NCBI WGS metagenome assembly ULWW01 (sample SAMEA4835823, study PRJEB28245) | human gut metagenome | biome: gut microbiome; material: fecal sample | place: Denmark | collected 2008
GTAGGTTGCGCCTGTGCCAGGCTCACAATCTGCATGGCCTGTTCGAGGAAAGCAGTGCCACCTTTCGGAGAAAAACTGTCGAAATCCAGTCCGAGGATCGTATAGATATAAAAAACAACCGTTGCAATCAGATTGCTGTTCAATGTATTTTCCGTATATTCCAACGGTTCGAATTCGGTATAGTCGAAAGAGAGTTCCGTATCACGATAATTCAGCAACGTAGTCGTATAGCTGGAATTATATACCGGACGGCGGGCCTGCACTTGTATCTCGCCTTTAAAACTATTGTCCGATACCATTTCGTTGATGATGAGAGTCATGGAACAGTCGATACGTTCGTTCATGGCAAAAGTAGCATCCGTCCACTTTTTGTTATTGACGAAATCATTCAATGCATCCTGCAAGGTTTTGAATACCTGTTTATTCGTACTCTGTACCTTATCACTGTTTATAGTGATGCGGGCATTCAGCTCCTGCGCCTTACCTATAAAGGGAGCAGCTCCCAACAAGCATATGCATAACAATTTCTTAATCATTCTCATTTTAATAATGTTGCCAATTTATTTACAATATCAACGGCCACCTCCTGTTTGCTCTTCAACGGATAAGCAATCGTCTCGCCTTCCTTGTCGATAATCGTGATCTTATTCGTGTCGCAACGGAAACCGGCACCTGCATCCTTTAAAGAATTCAACACGATAAAATCGAGGTTTTTCCGCTTCATCTTTCCTTCCGCATGGGCCATTTCATTATTTGTTTCCAATGCGAAACCTGCCAAGATCTGGTTTTCACGCTTGATCGCCCCTAACGAAGCTGCGATGTCCTTATTCGGAACCAGACGGAGCGACATTTCTCCTTTCGTTTCCCTCTTGATCTTTTCGCTTGCCTGCTCATCCGGGCGATAATCCGCCACAGCGGCACAAAGGATACCGGCATCCGCCTCCGGAAAAGCAGTTATGGCCGCCTGATACATCTCTTCGGCCGACTCGACATCGATCCGTTTGATATTCGGATGAACTACCGTCAAAGACACCGGTCCTGCGATCAATGTCACTTCCGCTCCCTGCTCCGCACACGCTTCCGCCAATGCAAACCCCATCTTTCCAGAAGAATAGTTACCTATAAAACGCACAGGATCTATCTTTTCATATGTCGGACCGGCTGTTATTACAATCTTTTTTTTTTCAAGCCGGGTTTGGGAAGCGAAGAAATCTTCCAGGACCGCCACGATCTTATCAGGTTCTTCCATACGCCCCTTACCCACCAGATGGCTGGCAAGTTCCCCTTCGGCAGGTTCGATAATACGGTTGCCGAACAAACGGAGCCGGTATAAATTCTGCCTTGTGGAAGGATGTGCGAACATATCCAAATCCATCGCCGGAGCGACAAAAACCGGAGCCTTGCATGACAAGTATGTCGTGACCAGCATATTGTCAGCAATGCCATTCGCCATCTTTCCGATCGTCGAAGCAGTAGCCGGTGCTACCAGCATGGCATCAGCCCAGAGACCAAGATCGACATGGCTGTTCCACGTGCCGTCGCGATTCGAGAAAAACTCGCTGATCACCGGATGACTGCTCAACGTGGATAATGTAAGCGGCGTAATGAATTCCTTTCCCGCAGGGGTAATGACAACTTGCACCTCCGCCCCTTTCTTCACGAGGGCACGGATAATATAGGCAGCTTTATAGGCAGCGATGCTCCCTGTTATCCCCAATATGATATGTTTACCTTTCAGCATTTTATTCGATATGTAGTACCCCTCTTTTAAAACATAGGTGTTTTGATTTTAAAACATAGGTGTTTTGAAAACGAAACATATATGTTTTGAAAGAGAAGTTCCTTGTTCCATGTTTTATTACAAACGTAACGCCATTATCTCACGCGCTACACGGCTATCTATATTGTGATGTTCACCCAATTTCCACCCCTGTTTGTCCACAGGAGCGGCAAGGGCATCCAAATCCTTTTCTGCAATGCCACATTCACCGAGGCGCGTTTTCAGTCCCATCCGGCAGAAGAAATCCTCGCAGGCGACGATTGCCTTACGCGCCCTTTCCTCTTCCGTTCCATCCGTAATACCAAAAACTACTTCCCCCATACGAGCCAGTTTGACCTGCTTCTCCTTAAACATATAAGTCATGACACCCGGCAAGAGAATCGCCAATGTTTGTGCATGATCCAGGCCGAACTGCGCCGTTAGCGCGTACCCCATGCGGTGGGAAGACCAGTCCTGCGGAACCCCCTGCCCGATCCAGACATTCAACGCATTGGTTGCCGCCCACATCAGGTTGGCACGGATATCATAATCGTTCGGATTATCCAAGACCTTCAACCCCTCTTCATGAATGACACGCATCAGTCCTTCCGAGAAGGCATCCTGCACTTTTGCATTGACCGGATAAGTCAAATACTGCTCCACTACATGAATAAAAGAGTCGACCACCCCGTTTGCCACCTGACGCGCAGGGAGCGAATAGGTCACTTCCGGGTCCAGTACAGAGAATTTCGGGAATACCAGCGGACTGGCGAAATTCAGTTTCTCACAAGTCGATATACGGGAGATGACCGAACGTTCGTTCATCTCCGAACCGGTCGCGGCCAATGTAAGCACCGTACCCAAAGGCAGGGCATTCTTTATCTCGCCACCTTTCGAAAGAATATCCCACGGATCGCCTTCGAAACCGACAGACACCGCGATGAACTTCGTAGCGTCGATCACCGAACCTCCGCCTACAGCCAACAAAAAATCGATCTTCTTCTCTTTGACGACCTCCACGGCCTTCATGCAGGTCTCGTAATGCGGATTTGCTTCGATTCCCGGAAACTCGGTCACTTCAAATCCTTCCAACGCCTTCGTCACCTGGCCGTAGATGCCGTTTTTCTTTATGCTACCGCCGCCATACACCATCAGCACTTTACTTCCTTCCGGAATCAAAGCGGACAAACGGGCTATGGAACCTTTGCCGAAAACAACCTTTACAGGGTTACAAAACTCAAAATTATTCATGGTCCTTATTTCGAATTAAAACCTCTCAATTTTATCTCAGTCAGTATTTTCTTGGTGTTCAGAGGGAAGTCGCCATTCATTATCCAGGAATAATATCCGGGATCGTTCTTCAGCACTTCCTCTACCAGACGGCCTTTATATTTACCGAAGTTTATCACTTCTTCCCCCTTGTCGTTATATACCATACGTCCGGCAAAGTCCACATTATTCGTATAGCTCGAATATTGGGAAAGGAAATTAATGTCATTCTGCAACTCCGGATACCGGTCCAACTGCGCTTTCAACACTTCATAAGTCGCCATCGTATCGGCCTCCGCCGTATGGGCGTTTTCAAGGCTCTTGTCACAGTAGAACTTATAAGCGGCCGCAAGCGTACGCTGTTCCATCTTATGAAAAATGGTCTGTACGTCTACAAACTTGCGTTTGTTCAAATCGATATCGACACCTGCACGCAGAAATTCTTCTGCCAACAAAGGGATATCAAAGCGATTGGAATTATATCCTGCCAAATCACACCCCTCTATCTGGGCTGCCAACGATTTGGCTATTTCTTTAAAGGTAGGACAGTCTTTTACGTCTTCGTCGGTGATGCCGTGAATAGCGGTCGACTCTGGTGGAATGGGCATTTCCGGATTGATCCGTCTCGTTTTAGATTCTTCTTTTCCATTCGGGTAAACCTTGACAAAAGAGATTTCCACGATACGGTCTTTGACAATATTAATACCCGTCGTCTCCAAGTCGAAGAAGACTAACGGATTTTTCAGGTTTAACTGCATTTCTTATATTTTAATCATTCAACATCATAGGCATCAGCAGCATCAGCAAATCCTCGTTTTCTTCATTTTCAGAAGGAACGATCAGACCGGCACGCGAAGGATCAGCCAATTCGAGTATCACCTCTTCCGAATTGATGTTGCTCAGTATTTCAATCAGATAAGTTGCCTTGAAACCGATGCTTAATTCGGTTCCGTCAAAACTGCAAACAATTTTCTCTTCTGCGGAAGTAGAAAAATCGATGTCCTGTGCGGAAACAAGCATTTCGTTCTCCTTCAGCTGCAACTTGACAAGACTGCTGGCCGGATTGGAGAAAACGGAAACACGCTTCAAGGCATTCAGGAAAGAGATACGGTCGATTGTCACCTTGAAAGGATTTTCCTGCGGAATCACACTGTTGTAATTCGGATAACGACCTTCGATCAGGCGGCATACCATTTCGAAATTAGCACAGTTGATATAAGCATTGTTATCATCAAACTTGATGCTGACCATCTCTCCTTCCTTTGATAAAAGGCCTTTCAACAGGTTCGCGGGCTTCTTCGGCAAGATGAAAGAAGCTCTTTCCGGTGATTTTACCGAAAGATTGCGCAGACGCACCAACTTATGACCGTCGGAAGCCACGAATGTCAAATCGTCCGTGTGAATATCGAAATAGATACCGTTCATTACCGGACGGAGCTCGTCGTCAGCCGTTGCAAACAACGAACGGCTGATACCGTTCAACAACATCTGCGCGTCCATCATGATAGAGATTGCATTCTCATTCAGAGGTTTCTGCTGCGGATATGTATCTCCCTTCTGTCCGATAAAATTATATTTACCATTCTGGAAATGGATAAAGATTTCCAGGTTATCGTCGTTAATATCAAAAGTCAGCGGCTGTTCGGGCAACTCCTTCAACGGGTCGAGCAAGATTTTTGCCGAAACCGCGAAAAGTCCGCTTCCTTGTGCACTCATCACGTCAACGGATGTAACCAGACGTGTTTCAGCATCCGAAGCTGTTATAGTAAGTTTATTACCTTCCAGGTTGAAAAGGAAACTGTCCAGGATCGGTAATGAATTCTTAGAAGCAATAACTTTGCTAATAGATTGCAAACGTGATAACAGCGCTGTGCTGGATACATCAAATCTCATGGTTCTTAATTATTAATTTATTTCTATTTATTATTTATCAACGTGTTGTAGGTTCGATTCACAGACTGCTCCCAATCGGACAGCTGCAGATTTGCCCACACAAAAGTATGAAAATATTCCATATAACCACCCGAATGAAGACAAAAAAAAGAGGTCCTTCCCACTATGGAAAAGGACCTCTCTTCGTATCTTGATATTACGCTCCGTTATTTAGCGAAATAATCTTTAACAGCTTCGTTAGGAATCATTTCTTCCTGGAAGATGTAAGCACCAGTCTTCGGGGACTTAACCATCTTGATTACTTTAGAGTAGGTACGACCGTCACCTTTCTTAAATGTTGCAACCGCTTTTTTTGCCATTGTTTAATCTCCTCTTACTTAATTTCTTTGTGTAACGTCATCTTCTTCAGGATAGGATTGTACTTCATCAGCTCCAATCTCTGAGTTGTATTCTTTCTGTTCTTTGTTGTAATATAACGAGATGTACCCGGCATACCACTGTCTTTGTGCTCGGTGCATTCAAGAATCACCTGAACTCTGTTACCTTTTGCTTTCTTTGCCATTTCTTATTTCCTCCTCAAATTAAGCGTTTAAATAACCTTTTTCAGCAGCTTTCTTAATTGCTGCATCCAAACCAAGTTTATTGATAGTACGCAAGCCAGCGGCTGAAATATTCAGGCTAACCCAACAATCCTGTTCTACCCAGTAGAACTTTTTAGTAAACAGGTTCACATCAAACTTACGTTTCGTTCTTCTCTTAGAGTGAGAAACGTTGTTGCCAACCATTGCTTTTTTTCCGGTAATTTGACAAATTTTCGACATTGCTAATTTTACTTTTTAATATTACGAAATTAAGTCAACTCCTGCTATGTGTCTTCCCTTTTTGAACTGCATCACGAACAAAAACAAAGATTCTAATAGAGTTTCTCTTCTTTTACGGGGCACAAAGGTACAAATTATTTTGATTCACACACAAGAAATCTACAAATAAATCAACACTTTCTGCTATTTTTCCTTAATTTATTCTGTATAAAGGCATCAAGACCCGCTGCCGCATAGATTGTTATCGCAAACAAATAAGGATAATGATAACGGGAAGTGATCACGAACAAAACCGTTACTGCTGTGCCTAAAACAGGGATCAGAAGATAGATATTCCGCTCTCGTAACAGATCGCGCCGGTTCGTCCAAACGTAATAAAAGAATAGTAAAAGCACCGTGTAATAGACAATGCTTTTCAACGCCAGGGAAACGATTAACTCCATCATCTTCATATTATTACCCTCCACCTTTGAAAGAACTACTCTAAATCCCATATCCGGCTTTACACGCTCCGTCCAGGTATCTTCACAATACAAAGCAGCCAACTTGAAGGGCAGTTGGGAAACATACTTAAACGGATGCTCCGATATCCAGCGGACTGACGCACGCTTCAGCAGGCTGTCCCGCTCCATGTAGGTATAATCTCCGGGAGGAAGGCAAATATAATTGTCCGGATCATCGAAGCCGTTAAAATTGACTAAACCGTTTGCTTCATCAAAAGAACTCATCGCTAAGTTATAGCCTCCGGACACCGCTTGATAGACAAAATGGCCGGTTCTCTCCTTCGCACTCCGCCCGATCAGGAAAACAGTCAAGACAAGCGGCAAGGCCAATGCTGCATAAGACTGCCACCGGCGCTTTTGCACGATGAAAAGGAGCAAAATCACGAATAAAAAGACAATTGCCAGAGGACGGAACCAGTTAGCCACAGCGATCAGCACGCCGGCGACAGCCACAGGAAACAGCCGGCGAACGTTGCATAGCAGCAGGGCTGTCAATAGTAGGAAAGTAAAAGGCAAATCAGTCAATACAGCTATCGGAGCATATAGGTTCGAAAAAATCAACATATATAAAATAGCAGCGTAATACCCCGTTTTATTCGAAAACATCCGTCCGGCCAACTTCCGTATTTCAAATACCATTGCAATATTCAGCAATAAATTCAGCAATCGGACAAAGGAGAAAGATCCGCAAAGATGATAGATCCCGATCAAAAGGTTTACATACCCCGGACCGAAAATAAAATCCTCATATTGGTTATGCACGTCCGGATACCAAGTGCCCCTCGCGATGCATTCCGAAGCCAGTTTCACATAAGCCTGGGCATCATCGTGGTTGGGCATATTCCAGTATTTTATTACCAGGCAAACCTGCAGGATCACCCATATGACAAACATGATCCGAAAAACGACCGGTATTTTTTTCCCTATCATTTCTTTTGCTCTTTTTGGGAGACAAAGATACAGCCTTTTCACCGGTAATCCGCCCGTGATAAATTAATTCTATCTGTACATTCGAGGAACAACGGGACGTATTTGCAACAAAATCAAACTCGGGATGGTTTCATTTTTAAAGAAACATAAAATAAAAACGCATTTAATATGACACGAGATTTTAAAGAAGCATTGAGACACCGCAGAACTTATTACCACATCACGGACAGTTCTCCGATATCAGACGAACAGATCAAAGAAATCATAGACTTCGCAGTCATGAACGTCCCTTCTGCCTTCAACTCGCAATCTACCCGCATCGTATTGCTGTTAGGCAAGAATCATAAAAAGCTTTGGGAGATAACGAAAGAGACATTGAAGAGACTTGTTTCAGCGGAAGTCTTCAAAGGGACGGAAGCTAAAATAGACGGAAGTCTGGCTGCCGGCTACGGAACGATCCTGTTCTTCGAAGACAAAGCGGTAGTTGAACAGCTGCAAGACTCCTTCCCTACTTATTACGACAAATTTCCGGTTTGGGCACAGCAAACATCTGCCATGCACCAGCTGGCGATCTGGACAATGTTGGAAGATGCCGGCTTAGGCGTGTCCCTTCAACATTATAATCCGCTGATCGACGAAACGGTATATGCGGAATGGAAACTCGACCCGAAATGGGAACTGGTGGCACAGATGCCTTTCGGAACGCCGACGGAAGGCCCCGGACCGAAAGAGATCAAACCGTTAGACAAAAGAGTCCTGGTTTTCAAGTAAAAGAGCACAAGCATGAATTACGATATTGCAATCATAGGAGGAGGACCGGCCGGCTATACCGCAGCCGAACGGGCAGCCGAAGGAGGCCTGAAAACCATCCTCTTTGAAAAGAACGCCATTGGAGGCGTCTGTCTGAACGAAGGCTGTATTCCCACAAAAACGTTATTATACTCCGCCAAGATATTGGACAGTTTCAAAACATCCTCCCAATATGGCATTTCACCGGAAGGAACACCGTCTTTCGACATGGACAAGATCATCAGGCGGAAGAACCGGACTGTCAAAAAGCTAACATCCGGTGTGAAGATGCGGCTCACTTCAAGTGGGATCACGATTGTCGAAGGGACAGCCGTTTTGAACGGGGAAACGGATGGAATGATCCGTATACAATGCGGAAACGACCTTTTCACCGTCAAAAACGTCCTCCTCTGTACCGGCTCCGAAACGGTAATCCCTCCAATCAAGGGACTTTCGGATACAGATTACTGGACTTCGCGGGAAGCGCTCGACAGCAAAGAACTTCCCAAAGAACTTGCCATCATAGGCGGCGGTGTCATCGGAATCGAGTTTGCTTCATTCTTTACCAGCATGGGAGTAAAAGTAAAGGTGATCGAGATGATGCCGGAAATACTCGGCGCGATGGACAAAGAGGCTTCCGCCATGCTCCGGAGCGAATACGCCAAGAAAGGGGTGGAATTTCATCTGAACACAAAAGTGACCGAAGTCAACCCGAAAGAGGTCATTGTCGAAAAAGACGGCAAGACGAATGCGATCCCCGCAGACAAAATCCTGGTCAGCGTAGGCCGCCGGGCAATTACCAAAAATTTAGGTCTTGAAAGCCTTTCCATCGAGACGGACCGCCGGGGCGTCCGAGTGAACGAATATATGCAGACCTCCCATCCGCACGTTTATGCAGCCGGAGATATCACAGGGTTCTCGCAACTGGCCCACACGGCCTATCGGGAAGGTGAGGTTGCTGTCAACCATATCCTGGGGAATGAGGAACGGATGGACTACAGGGCTATTCCCGCCGTCGTCTACACCAATCCGGAAGTGGCCGGTGTGGGCAAGACGGAAGAGGAATTGAAGGCAAGTGGAGAATATTACAACCTTGTCAAGATACCGATGACCTATTCCGGCCGCTTTGTCGCCGAAAACGAAACCGGCAACGGGCTATGCAAGCTCCTGACAAACGTGAACGGCCAGATCATCGGTTGCCATCTGGTGGGAAATCCGGCATCGGAGATCATCGTCATTGCCGGTATCGCCGTCGAGCACGGTTATACGGTCGATGAATTCAAGAAAACCGTATTTCCCCATCCGACTGTCGGAGAGGCGATACATGAAAGTCTCTACCTCTGATAATGCTTTATATCAACAATCCATACACGGATGCCTGGTTCAACCTGGCAGCCGAGGAGTATCTGCTCAAGAACTTTTCGGACGACATCTTCATGTTGTGGCAGAACGAACCGTCCGTCATCATCGGTAAGCACCAGAACGTATGGGACGAGATAAACCGAAACTATATTCAAGAGAAGCATATCAAAGTCGTACGCCGTTATTCTGGTGGCGGAGCCGTCTATCACGATTCCGGCAACCTGAATATCACTTTTATACAAAACAGCAAGGAACTCGCATCCGGCACATTCACAGCCCGGCTGATCGCCTTCCTTGCCACATTCGGCATCCGGGCAGAGGCTGACGAGCGGCAGGCACTCACGATCGACGGGTTGAAAATATCGGGCAGTGCGCAATCCATCCACAAAGGAAGGATCTTGCACCACGCCACCCTCCTTTTCTCCACCGACCTGTATCGCCTGACGACCGCCCTCAAAAATACAGAACGGAAACCGGAAAAAAAAGAAATGAAGCCCGCTCCTTTTTATGTCAAATCCGTAAGAAGCCCGGTCACCAACATATGCACCTATACCCGTAAAGCGGTATCTATCGGAGAATTCAGAGACGCACTCCTGAACTATTTTACAGAAAACAAGACGGACACCCGTCCCTATTCATTCACTGAAGACGATTTGAACGCCATCCGGTCCCTACGTGACAACAAATACGCGACGTCGGCCTGGAACTTCAATATCAGAACATAAAATACACATTTAAACTATGTCGACATTTGAAATAAAAATGCCCAAACTGGGCGAAAGCATCACGGAAGGGACGATTGTCTCCTGGTCCGTCAAAGTAGGCGACGCTGTTCAAGAAGACGATGTCCTCTTTGAAGTGAGCACCGCCAAAGTCAGTGCGGAAATACCCTCTCCGGTTGCAGGAAAGGTGCTCGAACTGCTGTTTTCCGAAGGCGATACGGTGGCCGTCGGTAC
>ULWW01012858.1_pt1 | contig 10229 bp, 10 predicted proteins | sample 1960741 | NCBI WGS metagenome assembly ULWW01 (sample SAMEA4835823, study PRJEB28245) | human gut metagenome | biome: gut microbiome; material: fecal sample | place: Denmark | collected 2008
CGCGTCCGCCGCCACCATATCCAGCAGCTTCTCCTGTAAGGATTTACACCTTTCCAGCAGCTCCTGTATCTCGCCTTCCACGGCGGCGTACTTCTTTTTCCCCGTGGTCAGTGATGCCACCATTGTACAGAGTGCCGCACCCAGCGCACCGGCCATAGCCGCCGCGCCACCGCCCCCCGGCGCGGGTGCATCCGAACCGAGCAGCGCCGTAAATTCCCGGCAAGACCGCGTTGTATCGTCCATAAGCCCTCCTTAGAACAGTCCCCGCACCGCACCGGTGTCGGTGTCCACGTCGATGCGTCGGTAGGCCGGGTCAGACCCTGTACCGGGCATCATAGAGATCGTCCCCGCCACTGGGCACAAAAACCGTGCGCCGCTGTATTCCAGCACGTCCCGCACCGGCAGCCGCCATCCCGTCGGCACGCCCTTCTTCGTCGGGTCGTGGGACAGCGACAGATGTGTTTTTACCATCATGGTACAGTAGTCCGCGTATTTTGGGTCGTTCTCAAACCGCTCCGCCTTCTCCAGCGCCAGCGGCGACCAATCCACGCCCTCCGCGCCGTATACCTCCCGTGCAATGCGCTCCACCCGCTGCCGCAGGGGCATCTCATCGGGATAGAGGAATTTCAGCTCCGACGGCTCTTCGCAGGCATCCAGCACCGTCCGGGCCAACTCCACCGCCCCTGCGCCGCCATAGCGCCAGTGGTCGGACACGGCGCACCGCAGCCCGTGCTCGGCGCAGATACGCCGCACCAGCGCCAGCTCCGCGTCGGTATCCGTGTAGAACTTGTTGATGCACACCACCGGCGTGATGCCGGACCTCCGCACTGTCTCCGCGTGGTGCAGCAGGTTGGCGCAGCCGGCCTCCAGCAAGGACAAATTCTCTTTGGTATACGCCTCCGGCAGCGGACGCCCCGACACGACCTCCGGCCCACCGCCGTGCATTTTCAGTGCCCGGACGGTGGCCACCAGCACCGATACATCCGGCTTCAGCCCGGACAGGCGGCACTTCACGTTCCAAAACTTCTCAAAGCCGATGTCTGCGGCAAAGCCGGACTCCGTCACGTGGTAGTCGAACAGCTTCAGACCCAACCGGTCGCCAATAACGGAGGACTGCCCAATGGCGATGTTGGCAAACGGCCCTGCGTGTATCAGCACCGGCTGATGCTCCACGGTGTAGCACAGCGTGGGGTTGATGGTGTTCCGCATCCACGCCGTCATTGCCCCGGCCACCTCCAGATCCTCCGTGGTCACAGGCTTCCCCTGCCTGTCATAGGCCAGCACGATGCTTCCGATCCGCTGCCGCAGGTCTTTCAGATCTCGTGCCACGGACAATATCGCCATCAGCTCGGAGCTGACGGCGATGTTGGCGCAGGTGTCCATGGGATAGCCGTCCATTTTTCCCTCGCCCAGGCCAATACGCATTTTCCGCAGCGCCTGGCAGCAGAAGTCCAGCACAAAGCTCCACTGTACCTGCTCCGGGTCGATGTCCAGCCGCCGCAGCCCCCGCTGGGCCAGCTTCTTGTCGTCGTAGTTCCGCTCGTGCTGCATCCGGGCGTTCAGCGCCGTCATGGCCAAATTGTGGGCGTTCATGATGTCGTTGATGTCGCCGGTCAGCCCCAGCGAAAACTCCGTCATGGGAATCAGCAGCGCGTTGCCGCCGCCGGCCGCCGTCCCCTTTACGTTCATGGTCGGCCCGCCGGAGGGCTGGCGCAGGCAGCCGCCCACGTTCTTTCCCAGCCGTCCCAATCCTTCGATCAATCCCAGCGACGTGGTGGACTTGCCCTCACCCAGCGGCGTGGGCGTGATGGCCGTCACCTCGATGTACTTCCCGTCCGGCCTGTCGTGCAGCCGCTCCATAATGCGCAGGAAATCCAGTTTGGGCGTCTTGCCGTAGGGCAGCAGCTCCTCCGGCCGCAGTCCCAGCTTCTCCCGGAATACCTCCACACCCGGCAGAGTCTTCTCTGCCGCCGCGCCGATCTGCCAGTCCTGATACACCGTGGGATCGAACATCACACGCCCCTCTTCGTCCTTACAGCAGCCATTTCTGAATTCGATTTCCATCACACGACCTCCTCAGGGATATGCACCATACGCCCATATATCTTGTGTTTATACTGTTATTTATTATACATGATAGGGTAGTCCGCCGTCAATGGTCATGACAGGTTGACCGCGAAAAAATAGTGTTGCATCCGCGTCCTATCCGCTATATAATATATCCGCACAGTGTAGAGATGGTGCGTTAAGTGCCGGACGGATGGGAGGCTGCCGCCGGACGAAGGAGCTTGCTCCGCGATGCCATTTCAGCTTCCACCGTGCGGACATTTTCATATATCTTTGAGATGTACCTCCCATCCCACGGATAAGGAGGTACTTTTTTATGCCCGAAAAAGAATGCATCGGAAAACGCGCCGTGGTGTTCAACACCTACGCCCTGACGGTCTGCGCCCTGCTGACGGCACTGAGCGTTATCCTGGCCCGTCTGCTGACCATCATCCCCAGCGAGATCAGCCGCTTCTCGCTGGAGGCCGTCCCCATCCTGCTGGCCGGACTGCTGTTTGGTCCTGTCCCCGGTGCGGCGGTGGGCTTCGCCGCCGATTTCATCGGCTGTCTATTTTCCCCCTTCGGCTATAACCCCATCTTCTGCCTGCCGCCTATCCTTTACGGTCTGTGGGCCGGGCTGCTGCGCGGCTATACGTGGACAAAGCCCACCGTCTGGCGGGTGGCGCTGGCGGTATTCCCGGCGGCGCTGTGCGGCTCTGTGCTGTGGCAGAGCGCTGCGCTGGCGCTGGTCTACGGCGGCGAGGCCAAGCTGGCCTTCTTCCTCACCCGTCTGGCCTCCCGCAGCATCCAGTTCGCCGTCACCGGCGTCATCGACACCGCCGCGGTATGGCTGCTGCTCCGCAGGAACGCCCTCTCCCCTGTGCTGCACCGCTTGAAAATAAAGGAGCGTGACCATCATGACGCTTGACGAAGCACTGGACTATATCCACCGGGTGGACTGGCGGGGCAGCGTTCCCGGCCTGTCCCGCATCGACGCGCTGCTTAACAAGCTGGGCCACCCGGAGAGTGCCGTAAAGTATATCCACATTACAGGAACAAACGGCAAAGGCAGCACCTGTGCCATGACCGCCTCCGTCCTCCAGGCTGCCGGGTACAGGACCGGCCTCTACACCTCCCCCTATATCCGCCGCTTCAACGAGCGGATGCAGATCAACGGCGTCCCTATCCCTGATGATGACCTCTGCACCCTTGTGGAGGAAATACAGCCCTTGGCGGACAGCATGGCCGATCACCCTACGGAGTTCGAGCTGGTCACGGCCATCGGCTTGACCTGGTTCCCCCGCCATCACTGTGACGTGGTGGTCTGCGAGGTGGGCATGGGCGGCGAATTTGACGCCACCAACATCATCCCCGCTCCGGAGGTGGCCGCCCTCACCAATATCGGGCTGGACCACACCGCGTTTCTCGGCAGCACAGTGGAGGCCATCGCCGGCACCAAGTCCGGCATCATCAAGCCCGGCTGCCACGTGGTGCTGTACCCCTGCCCGCCGTCGGTGGAGCAGGTGGTGGCTGCCCGCTGCCGGGCTGTGGGCGCTCCTCTGACCGTGACAGATTTCAACGCCCTCCACCCGATTTCCCACTCGCTGGGCGGCCAGACCTTCGACTGGCCCGGCCTGCCCGGCCTGCGCCTGCCCCTGCTGGGACAACACCAGCTTCACAACGCCGCCGTAGCCCTGACCATTCTGGATGTCCTGCGCCGCCGGGGCTGGCATATCCCCGACGACGCCATCCGCGCCGGTCTTGATGCCGTGAAATGGCCCGGGCGCTTTCAGGTCGTCCGCCGCGATCCTATCGTGATCCTGGACGGCGGCCACAACCCCCAGTGCATGGAGGCCCTGACCCAAAATGTGTCCGACTATCTCTCCGGCTATCCTTTGACGGTGCTGACCGGCGTGCTGGGCGACAAGGACTACGCCCACATGTACGGCCGGCTGGCCGCACAGGCCGCCCGCTTTGTCACCGTCACGCCCCGCAATCCCCGGGCGCTGCCCGCCTCCCAATTAACCAAAATGCTCTCCGCCCTCGGCAAGCCTGTCACCGCCTGCGACACCATCGCTCAAGGCGTGGATGCCGCTCTGTCCCTCACCCCGCCCGACGGCGCGGTGCTCTGCTGCGGCTCACTGTACCTGCTGGGCGATGTGCTGGACGAACTGGACCGCCGCTGACCGCACAAAAACAGCGCCCCATCTTCCGATGGGACGCTGTTTTAACATTATCTGCTTCTTACCACGGATCGTCGATAGGCTCAAGCTCGCCCATCAGCACGTAGCGGGCGTTCGCATAGTCATAGTCACAGGTGCTCAGGGTCAGGATATTACCGGTGGGCACACCCAGCCCGGAGCGGAACGTAGAGCTGTTAATGCACTCCTGCAGATAGCTGCTGCTCAGGCTGTAGGAATACACCTCGGAGTCGTGGGGCGTCTCCATGCCGGCGAACAGGTTGACCTTATAGGTCTGGGACGGCGTATACAGATACAGATAGGAGTGTGCGTCATAGAACGCCTGGCTCTTATACTTGATCAGCGGCGCAAACATCAGACCGGTCTTCATGTTGTGACCGTAGATCATGTTGTTTTGCGTAGAGAAATCGTAGGAGCAGCGCCAATCCAGGAACACCGTGCCGTTCTTGTTGTCCTTGCCGTCTATGTCGCGGTACAGGTAATACTCGCCGCCCTCCTCCGCTGTCTGGACGATGGGCCAGTCAAGTCCGGTGTTCGCGCCATAGATCCAGCCCACCACGTCGGGATACTTCTCCTGCATGGCGGCAAAGTCGATCTTGCCCTTATGCTCCGGCTGGGACACGGCCTGCGTCTTGTCCTTATCCTTGTCATCAGTCGTGTTTCCATCCGTGTTGGTGTTGGTATTGGGATCGGTCGGCGCCACCGGCTGGACGAACTCATTGTTCATGTTGTCCTTGGAAGCCTGTGCATCCCGCTGGTCCTTCAGGTAGCTGATGATCTTCACCGAGGAAAACACCAGCACACTCAACAGCAGCACCAGCACCAGGTAGTACAGCACCTTTCCGCTCTTTCTGCGTCTTCTATTATGCGTCCTGCCCGGATTTGCGGCAGGCGGTTCTTCCCGCTGTAAGCGGCTTCTTTTTTTAGGCGTATCGTTCATGTATGCAAGCCTCCTTGTCTCACGTATTGTAACAGGTTTTTTCATTTATTGCAAGCTGCATCGGCAAGCTGTAATGAATTTGTAACAGTTTCCCTTTACTTTCCGCCCTGCCCGTATTAGAATGGTAATGCCGTCTGCTATATAGGACGGCGGAACGCCCCGTTTCGTTCCACCACATAAGAAAAGGAGCAGTATGATGATCTATTTCAACAGTGATTACTTGGAGGGCGCGCACCCCGCTGTCATGGCCCGGCTCATGGAGACGAATATGGTCCAGACCGTGGGCTACGGCGAGGATGAGTACTGCGAAACCGCCCGCGAGAAGATAAAGCTGGCCTGCCAGGCCCCCGAGGCGGATGTCCACTTCCTGGTGGGCGGCACCCAGACCAACACCACTGTCATCGCCGCCATTCTCCGCCCCTGGCAGGGTGTGCTGTCCGCCGTCAGCGGCCACATCAACTGCCACGAGGCCGGCGCCATTGAGTCCACCGGCCACAAGGTCATCACCCTGCCCACCAACAACGGCAAGATCACAGCCCAGCAGGTGCGAGACTATGTGGAATGGCACAAAAACGACGAGTCCACCGAGCATATCGTCCAGCCCGGCATGGTCTATATCTCTCACCCCACCGAGGGCGGCACACTGTACTCCAAGGCGGAGCTGACCGCCCTGTACGACACCTGTAAGCAGTACGGCCTGCCCCTGTTTATCGATGGTGCACGGCTGGGCTACGGCCTGGTAGCCGACGGCAGCGACATCACCCTGCCGGAGCTGGCCCGCCTTTGCGACGTGTTCTACATCGGCGGCACGAAGGTGGGCGCGCTGTTCGGTGAGGCCGTGGTCATTATGAATGAAGCGCTGAAAAAGGACTTCCGCTTTATCATGAAGCAGCGCGGCGGCCGCCTGGCCAAGGGCCGCCTGCTGGGCATCCAGTTCGACGCCCTGTTCACCGACGATCTGTATCTCACCATCTCCCGCCACGCCATCGACATGGCCTATCAGATCCGTGAGATCTTTGTCTCCGCCGGCTATCCCCTGCTGTTCGACTCCCCCACCAACCAGCAATATCCCATCATGCCCGACGACGAGTTGGCCGAGATCGGCAAAAACTTCGGCTACGAGTACTGGGAGCGTACCGATCCCACCCACTCCGGCGTCCGCTTCTGCGCCAGCTGGGCCACCACCCAGGAGCACGTAGACGCCCTCCGCGCCGCCGTTCAGGCATTGCAGAAAAGATAATATATACCTGATAAACATCCCCCGGCCTCTGCCGGGGGATGTTTATCAGTCAGAATATGCCGTGATTGTACTTGATCTGCCCATAGAGAACAAACGCCAAGCCAATAGTTATCGCCGGAAGGATGATATAATCTATTGCCGCCTCATTCCAGAATGTGACGAAGTACGCCAAGATCAGGGACGCCCCCATAATGACCGTTCCCGTCCCCACCGCCTTGCCGTATTTGGGGATGTCCTCCTCTTTCACTTTTCTGCGGTTGTAGGAGTGTATGGTGCTGATATTCCCCTTTATATTCACGACACCGAGAACCGACAGGAATACACCCAAGATCAAAAGCAATACGTTGTCCATAACGACCTCCTAAAAATAGAACAATTCTTCAAATTTCTTGTCCAACGCGATACAGAGGATAAGAGCCAATTTGGCAGTCGGGTTGAATTGTCCCGTCTCGATGGAGCTGATGGTGTTTCGTGAGACGCCCACTATTTCCGCCAGCTGAGACTGGGAAAAGCCGGCTTCTGTGCGTGCATCCTTCAAGCGGTTTTTCAGCTTGAGCTGTTCGTTCATGCGCTCACCTCTAAAAGACGATAAACAAGCCCAACAAACGCCAAAACAGCAAAGCTGAAAAAAATATCGCCAACACCAGATCGCTCCTGCGCCTTATTTTCAGAAAACGAACCAGCCATTGTGTCGTAAAAATGCTGAAATAGATGACCCACGGGCTGTAAAGAATGGCATGAGCCAGCGCGGAGGACAGCGCAGAAACCATGCAGCACACCAACGCCCCTACTCTTGCCGCATGAACGCTGGCCTGATATACGACCTCCAATTCGGCTAAATCCTTGTTTTTGTTTTCGTTTCGGCTGGCCTGCAGGATCTCTTCTCTATTCATATCATATCAACCTCCCGCCAAGTTTTCTTGTCACCATTATAGCTGTACCAAGTTTTCTTGTCAACATACTTTTGAAAAAAAGCACAGGCGGGGTGTTTACAACTACGCCTGTGCTTTTTCTTATATTTTCCGGGCCGACACGTCGTACAGATGCAGCTTGATGCCGTTCTTTTCCGCCAGCTCGCCGCCCTTTTGCAGCAGTGTCCCCCGGTTCTTCGTCACCAGCTGCACCAGCAACTCGTCCTTTTTCTCCTGGCTCATGGCCCGCAGCGCCCGCCGCGCCATGGCCGCGGCTATCTCCGGGCTGCCGGACAGCATACCGCCCAGCATCCCGCCGCTGTCGCGGAGCTTGTCCTGCACCAACGGCAGCAGCGTCTCCGCCAAGCTGTCGTAGTCCACCTCGTCCACCAGCAGCTTTAATTCTATCATGGTATGATCCTCCTTAGGAAAACGCAGCGCCGGAACATTCCGGCGCTGCGCTGTTTTGTGAATGGTTACGCCCTCGGACCGGCAGCCACGACCTCGTCGCTCATGTGGGTGTACTTCTTAAAGTTCTCCACAAAGCTGGCGGCCAGCTTCTTGCAGCTCGCCTCGTAAGCGGCCTTGTCCTCCCAGGTGTTGGCGGGGATCAGCAGCTCAGAGGGAACGCCCTTGATGGCGGTGGGCACCTGCACGCCGAAGGTAGGATCGGTGACAAACTCGCTCTTCTCGATCTCGCCGGTCAGGGCGGCGGTGACCATGGCGCGGGTATAACCCAGCTTCATGCGCTTGCCGGTACCGTTCCAGCCGGTGTTGACCAGATAGACCTTTGCGCCGGACTTCTCCACCTTGTCCGCCAACATAGCGGCGTACACGGAGGGGTCGAGGGGCAGGAACGGCTCACCAAAGCACGTGGAGAACGTAGGCACAGGCTCCGTGACGCCGATCTCCGTGCCGGCCACCTTGGAGGTGAAGCCGGAGACGAAGTAGTACATGGCCTGGTTCTTATCCAGCTTGCTGATGGGAGGCAGCACGCCATAGGCGTCCGCCGTCAGGAAGATGACGGTCTTGGGCACGCTGGGGCTCATGCCGGACAGCTCCGCATTGGGGATATACTCCACGGGATAGCCTACGCGGGAGTTGACCGCCAGGGAGTCGTCGTCAAAGTCGAACTCGCGGGTGTCGGGATCCATGACCACGTTCTCTACCAAAGAACCGAACTTGATGGCGTTGTAGATCTCGGGCTCGCCCTCGGGGCTCAGGTTGATGCACTTGGCATAGCAGCCGCCCTCAAAGTTGAACACGGAGTCGTCGGCCCAGCCGTGCTCGTCGTCGCCGATGAGCTTGCGGTTGGGGTCGGCGGACAGCGTGGTCTTGCCCGTGCCGCTGAGACCGAAGAACACAGCGCTGTCGCCGTCCTTGCCGATGTTGGCGGAGCAGTGCATGGGGAACACGCCCTGCTTGGGCAGCACGTAGTTCATCACGGAGAACACGGACTTCTTGATCTCGCCGGCATACTGCGTGCCGCAGATGACCACCTCGTGGGCCTCGTAGTCCACCAAAATGGCGGCCTCGCTGCGCGTGCCGTCGATCTCGGGGATGCACTTGAAGCCGGGGGCAGCTATAATAGTATAGTCCTCGCGGAAGTCCTTCAACTGCTCGGCGGTGGGGCGGCGCAGCAGCTGGTGGATAAACAGGTTCTGGCTGGCCAACTCGTTGACAATGCGGAACGCCTTGGTATACTTGGGATCAGCGCCGGCAAAGCCGTCGAAGATAAACACATCCTTGCCCTGCAGATAGGCGATGACCTTGGCGCGGATGGCGTCAAACCTGGCCTTCTCGATGGGGCGGTTCACCTTGCCCCAGGCAATATCGTCATGAACAGCAGGGGTGTCCACGATAAACTTATCGTTGGCGCTGCGCCCCGTGTATTTGCCGGTCTTGACCACCAGCGCACCGGTGTTGGACAGCGTACCCTCGCCGCGGCGCAGCGCATGCTCGGTGAGCTGTGCCGGCGTCAGGTTGCGATATACCGCTTTTGCATTGATAATGCCCAGCTTTTCCAGTCCGTAAGTTTCCATTTGCGTGACCTCCTGTTTGAAATTCACCGCGTCAAATTCATCGGCGCGTTGTTTATTACGGGGTGATTATACCATACGTTTAGAACAATTAACAGCCTTTTTTTGCAATTTTGCAAAAAAGTTTTTTGGATACCTGAAAAAATTTTATCATTTTTGCAGAAAAACACGGTGGAAATACCTTATAAAACCTTGAATAAACTTGAAAAAATTCTTTCATTTTTCAAGTAAAAAAGTTGAAAAGCGTGGAACAAATGGAACGGAGGACACCCGCGCCGGTGGGCGCGGGCATCCTCCGTTTTTTGACAGTTCACCGGCTCTCACAGGCGGCGGTGATGGCGGCCAGCAGCTCCGTCTTCCCCGTCCCCTTTTCGGCGGAAAACGGAATGAGCAGTCCGTCCTCCGGCAGGGTCAGGGTCTGGCGGATGAGGGTCAGGTTGGGCTCGATCTCGCTCTTTTTCAATTTGTCCAGCTTGTTGGCCACCACGATGACGGGGCAGCCCGTGCCCTTGAACCAGTCGCACATGGTCACATCGTCGGCGGTGGGCTTGTGGCGGGCGTCCACGATGAGCACGCCCAGGGTGATGAGCCCCTCGGCGGCAAAGTAGCTCTCCATGAGCCGCCCCCAGCGGTCGCGCTCCTCCTTGGAGACCTTGGCATAGCCGTAGCCGGGGAGATCGGTGAAGTAAATTTTGTCGTCGATGAGGAAATAGTTGATCTGACTGGTCTTGCCGGGGGTGGCGCCCACGCGGGCGAAGTTCTTGCGGTTCAGCAGGCGGTTGATAACGGAGGATTTTCCCACGTTGCTGCGGCCGGCGAAGGTAACCTGTGGCCTTCCATCGCGGATAAAGG
>ULWW01018584.1_pt1 | contig 10201 bp, 11 predicted proteins | sample 1960741 | NCBI WGS metagenome assembly ULWW01 (sample SAMEA4835823, study PRJEB28245) | human gut metagenome | biome: gut microbiome; material: fecal sample | place: Denmark | collected 2008
ATAAAGGGAAGTATTCTGCACCACAATATTCTCCGGTACGCGAATACGGAACGGAGTAAAATTCCATACCGCCTTTATACCTCCGTCTACCATTTTATTTGTAATTTCCTGAGCTATATTAATAGGTACTGTCAGCACACCGATATTCACGTCATATTCTTTCATCTTTGTTTCGAAATCATCAGAATGAAAAATAGGAATGCCATTCAGGTCTTTTCCCACCAATTCGGGGTTGACATCAAAAGCTGCCACAATCTCCAGTCCGAAATGATGCAAACCCGAGTCCCGGAGCAAAGCGGCCCCCAGACTACCTACACCAAACAAGAAGGCTTTATGCATATTGGTAAATCCTAGAAAGCTCTCTAATACCTCAATCAGTGCGTCAATGTTATACCCCACTCTCGTACGCCCCGATATATTGACGTACGACAAATCTTTGGCGATTTGGGATGCGTCAATATTTATTTCCTTAGAGATTTGTGTAGAAGAAACGTATTGTTCTCCTTTTTCTTTCATCAGTTTTATATTAGACAGATACCAGGGAAGTCTGCGCAAGGTAGGCTCCGGCACTTTATCCGCCTCTTTTGGTATATAAGTGCTCATACTTCTTACATAATTTGGTATTTTGCAAAAGTACATTATTTTTTGAGACTGACAACCCAATATCGCAAAACCTTAATAGAGATTAAACAAAACAATGAAAACCAATGCAAATTTTGCTCTTTTCCATAAGTTTGATACTTTTGGGAAGAAATAAAAAGAAGAAGCATGAAAAAGAACGATTGGAAAGACAGGCTGAATGTGGTGTATTCCACGAACCCTGATTTTGGCTATGAAATGGATAATGACGAAGAACAGGTCACTCTCGATAAAGACAAACAAAACCTCCGAGTTTCCATTGACAAGAAAAACCGGGGTGGTAAAGTGGTAACATTAATTACCGGATTTGTCGGTACGGAGAACGACTTGAAGGAACTGGGCAAGCTGCTGAAAAGTAAATGCGGAGTAGGTGGTTCAGCTAAAGACGGAGAAATCATCATACAAGGGGATTTCAAGACTAAGGTCATGGAACTGCTTGTCAGGGAAGGATACACGAAAACAAAAGGTATAGGAGGCTAACTTATTTAAAAGATATAAGAAATGAAGAAAGTTACTTTATTTTGTGCAGCAGCGTTATTCTCACTGCTGTCGTTTGCACAGAACGACAAAGGGGATATAGTCAAAACAGGCGACAAGATGCCTGCTTTCACCCTTACTTCGACCGTCAACGGAACAGTAAATTCCGCAGACTTGAAAGGGAAAGTAGTACTCATTAATATCTTTGCCACTTGGTGCGGTCCTTGCCAGAGTGAACTGGCAGAAGTTCAGAAAACCCTTTGGCCCAAATATAAAGACAACAAGGATTTCCGCATGATAGTGATCGGACGTGAGCATACCGATGAGGAATTAACGGCATACAACAAGCGCAAAGAATTTACGTTTCCTCTCTACCCGGATCCCAAACGGGAAGTCACGAATAAATTTGCCAGTCAGTACATTCCCAGAAGTTACCTGATTAACAAAGAAGGGAAAGTGATATCCGCTACTGTCGGTTACCAAAAAGAGGAAATGGACAAGTTGATGAAGGAAATAGACAAAGCATTGAAATAACAAAAAAAATGAGGCTGTCCTCAAAAAAAAGATTTGAAGACAGCCTCCTATATTCTCAGTTTCCTGACTGATTATTCAGCTTTCAAAGTGAAACGCTTGAAGTCAACGATTTTCAGTTCAGGATCAGCTGCTGCCAACACTTCTCTTACTGTCTTCTTAGCGTCCATGATATCTTCCTGATTCAACAGGCAAACTTCTTTCAAGAACTTACCCAGACGGCCTTTAGCAATGTTCTGAATCATTTGTTCAGGCAGATGTGCAGCCTTTTCAGCAGAAACGGTAGCAATGATTTCTTTTGCCTTCGCTACATCTTCAGCAGTAATCCAGCCTTTAGCCATGTTGCTTTCCATGTGTTCTTCGCTGTCCACATGAGCCGGGTTGATGTTAGCTTTCTTCAGAGCTGCTTCTACAGCCTTCTGTACCTGTTCTGCTTTTGTCTTCTCAATGGCAACTTCGATTTCTTTCTGTTTTACTTCTTCAGAAACGCCATCTTCATCAATGGCAATCGGGTTCATGGCAGCAATCTGCATAGCTACTTGTTTAGCCAACTGATCGTTAACTTCCTTGTTGAAAGCAACAATAGTGCAAAGACCATTTCTGTTCATGTGGTTGTAAACAGCAGTGCATACACCTTCTACAGTCATGTAACCATCAAGTTCCATTTTTTCACCAGTGATACCGCTACGGTCAACTACTGCATCCTGTACAGTACCGTTACCCATCGGCAATGCTTTTACTTCCTCCAAAGTCTTGCATTTGTTAGCCACAGCAAGATCAAGAATATCCTGAGTCAGCTTCACGTAATCTGCATTCTGAGCCACAAAGTCAGTTTCACACTTCAAAGCAATGATAACAGCACGGTCACCGGTAGTCTTAGCCAAAACGCAACCTTCAGCAGCTTCACGTTCTGAACGCTTAGCAGCAACAGCTTGCCCTTTCTTACGGATAATTTCCATTGCCTTGTCGAAATCGCCTTCAGCTTCAGTCAATGCGTTTTTACAATCCATCATACCAGCTCCGGTCATTTTACGCAGCTTGGTAATATCAGCCATAGTTACAGCCATAATAATTTCTTTTATTTAAATGAATAATAAATTTCAAAACAAAAAAATGTGCCAATCTGCCAATCAAGATGCAAGTGTATAAGCATACCCTTGCACATTAGCAAATTGGCACATTATTATATTAAGCCTCTTCGTCTTCCTTCAAGAAAGCAGCAGCTTTAGCTGCGTTGATAGCTTCTTCGTCAGATTTGTCGAGTCTTGCTTTAGCTGATTTCTTCTTGCCTTTGTTAGCAGGAGCTTCACCGGCAGCTTCCATATCGATCTTTTCAGCTTTTCTTTCTTCCAAGCCTTCGATCATAGCAGCACAACAAGCATCCAGAATAACTTCTACTGATTTAGTAGCATCATCATTAGCAGGAATTACGAAATCTACGTTTGAAGGGTCAGAATTAGTATCAACGATACCAAATACAGGAATACCCAAACGGTTAGCTTCGCGAACTGCGATATTTTCTTTCATTACGTCGATAACGAACAATGCAGACGGCAGACGAGTCAAGTCAGCGATAGAACCCAAAGTCTTGTCCAATTTTGCACGTTGACGAGAGATCTGAAGAATTTCTCTCTTAGAAAGGTTAGAATAAGTACCATCGTTAGTCAATTTGTCGATAGTAGCCATTTTCTTCACAGCCTTACGGATAGTCGGGAAGTTAGTCAACATACCACCCGGCCAGCGTTCGATTACATAAGGCATATTAACAGATTGAGCTTTCTCAGCTACAACTTGTTTAGCTTGTTTTTTAGTAGCAACAAAAAGAACTTTCTTGCCTGATTTAGCAATCTGTTTCAAAGCTTCAGCAGCTTCGTCTACTTTTGCAACTGTTTTGTGGAGGTCAATGATGTGAATACCATTGCGTTCCATGAAAATATAAGGAGCCATTGCAGGGTTCCACTTTCTTTTAAGGTGTCCGAAGTGGCATCCGGCTTCCAATAATGTATCAAAATTTGTTCTTGACATCTTGTTTTTCTTTAAATCGTTTACTTTCTTTTTTGTTTTTTCTAAACCAACCGCCGGGTAGTCTATGAGTAGAGTCCCAGTAGTTTAGATACTAAACATATTCCTCGGTCAGGCAGCCCATTAACGCTTGCTGAACTGGAATCTTCTACGAGCTTTCGGCTGTCCCGGTTTCTTACGCTCAACAGAACGCGGGTCACGAGTCATAAAGCCTTCTGCACGAAGAGCTGCTTTATCTTCAGCGTTGATTTTAACCAATGCACGGGCAATTGCTAAACGCAAAGCCTGAGACTGACCTGTGAAACCACCACCACACAAGTTTACTTTGATGTCATACTTCTCAGCAGCACCAATCTTGTTCAATGGTTGTTTTACAACATACTGAAGAATAGTTGATGGAAAGTACTCTGCAAGGTCTCTCTTGTTAATAGTAATCTTTCCTGTACCTTCGCTTACGAAAATACGTGCAATTGCACGTTTACGTCTGCCTAATGCATTTACTACTTCCATTATATCTTATTTATATGAATTAATATCAATCATTTTCGGGTTCTGAGCTGCTTGTTTGTGTTCGCTACCAGCGTAAACATACAAGTTGTTCAGCAATTTAGCTCCCAAAATGTTCTTAGGAAGCATGCCCTTCACTACTTTTTTCAGTAATCTCTCTTCACCGTTCGGTTTTGCAATCAAACGGGCAGGAGTCATTTCTCTCTGACCACCAGGGTAGCCTGTATATGACAAATAAACTCTGTCATTCCACTTGTTACCAGTCAGTTTTACTTTGTCTGCATTGATGATGATAACGTTATCACCGCAGTCTACGTGAGGAGTAAAGTTTGGTTTGTACTTTCCTCTCAACAATTTTGCAACTTTTGCTCCCAGACGACCCAGTGTTTGGTCTGTAGCGTCAACAATAACCCATTCTTTGGTTACAGTTGCTTTGTTGGCAGAAATGGTCTTGTAACTTAAAGTATCCACTCTAATTTTGTTTTTTAAATGTTACTACTAAAAATATTCTTCACCACTTATTAGTCTTCCCCGGACAAAGGACGACTAACTTGCTATGAATTAATCTCTTATCATTTTGTGATAATAATCGGCTTGCAAAAGTACGGCTTTTCTTTGAATTGGCAAACTATTTCTTGCTTTTTTTGAATATATCTAATTGGCAAACAAGAAGAAATAGAACGAAAAACAGGCATAAAAAAGTCTGCATATCTTCTCCTTTAAAGAAGTAATATGCAGACTATAATAACAATCAAATTATCTTTATCTCACAATATCTTCCGGAAACTTGGCCGGCATACTTATTCTTTTCCAGGTTTCATAATACCAGGTGTTCAATTCATTTCCATTCAAGTCATTCTTGATGAAGTATTTTAAATGCAGATAATCGCTATCCTTTATTTCAAATTCCAGAATATTGTCCTGATTATCCAACATCGGAAGATGAATATTCTTCTCGATACTTTCTCTATAAGAATCATCTGTCAACTGCTTCCACGACCCATATCCCGTAACAATTGCACTGGAACCGGGAATAATAGTGAAGTTCACGATTCTTCCATCATCACTCAATACCTTAAATGTATTACTGGGTTTCAACTCTCCCGGAACATCGGGAGACTCCGACACATAATGGCAAAGTTGCCAGATTCCTTTCAACTCGGCCACCTTGAATTTAGTTTTCTTTTGGGCCATCGCACCTGTTACCGCCAACAACATTATTGAAAGCATGGTAAAGAAATAGAGTTTTTTCATTGCCGTATTATTTTAGTTAACACTCTTGAATGCGTATGTCCAAATATAAAGATTTATTTTGAGAATAGAACAATAAAGTGCATAAAAAAACTCGCATAACCAAAAGATTATGCGAGTTTTACATAAATATACCGAAATATTAGAAATCAGCATTTCTCGGTGTACGCGGGAACGGTATCACGTCACGGATGTTTGACATGCCTGTTACGAAAAGTAACAAACGTTCAAAACCAAGCCCGAAGCCGGAGTGAGGACAAGTACCGAACTTGCGGGTATCCAGATACCACCACATATCCTTCATCGGGATATGCATTTCTTCAATACGAGTCATCAGCTTATCATAATCTGATTCACGTTCGGAACCGCCTATGATTTCACCGATTTTCGGGAAAAGAACATCCATTGCACGTACCGTCTTACCATCCTCGTTTTGCTTCATATAGAAGGCTTTGATCTCCTTCGGATAGTCAGTCAGGATTACCGGACGCTTGAAATGTTCTTCCACCAAATAACGTTCGTGTTCGGAAGCCAAGTCCACACCCCAATAAACCGGGAACTCAAATTTGTGGCCTTTTGCAACAGCTTCCTCCAGAATCTTGATACCGTCTGTATAAGGCAAACGTACAAAATTATCTTTCAATACACCTTGCAGCCGTTCAATCAATCCCTTATCGAACATATCATTCAGGAATTTCACGTCATCCGCACAGTTATCCAACGCCCATTTCACACAATATTTAATGAACTCTTCTGCCAAGTCCATATTGTCTGCGATGTCATTGAAAGCAACTTCCGGCTCAATCATCCAAAACTCAGCCAAGTGACGGGGAGTATTGGAGTTTTCGGCACGGAACGTAGGACCAAATGTGTAGATAGCTCCCAAAGCTGTGGCAGCCAGCTCACCTTCCAACTGACCAGAAACAGTCAAACTTGCCTGCTTGCCGAAAAAATCATCATCATAAGAGATAGAACCTCTTTCGTCTTTCTTCAAGTCATACAGATTCATGGTAGTCACCTGAAACATCTGTCCGGCACCTTCACAGTCTGAAGCTGTAATGATTGGCGTATGGAAATAGAAGAATCCCCTGTCATGGAAAAACTTGTGGATAGCAATTGCCATGTTATGACGAATACGGAACACCGCACCAAAAGTATTGGTACGCGGACGCAAATGAGCAATCTCGCGCAAGAATTCCATAGAGTGCCCTTTCTTCTGCAACGGGTATGTGTTATCGCAAGTACCCAGCACTTCGATTTCACGAGCCTGCACTTCCACCTTTTGGCCGGAGCCTACCGATTCCACCATTTCACCGTTCACGCCGATACAAGCGCCGGTAGTAATCAGTTTCAGCATCTCTTCATCAAAATTAGCCCAATCTACTACGACCTGCAAATTATTTATTGTAGAACCGTCATTCAGTGCGATAAAGTTTACTTGTTTGCTACCTCGGCGGGTGCGAACCCAGCCTTTCACATTGACCATAGCGCCGATATCCGTACGCTTCAACAAATCAACAATTTTTGTTCTACCAATCTTTTCCATTTAACTTATTCTTTTTAGATACAAGAAGACGAGGTTTAAAACACAAGATTCATTTTTCCTGCTTTCTTTCCCCGTCCTCTGCCAAGTTGTTATTTATTAACTTATTATTCAAACGAACCCATGCGGAGGTAGTTTACTTCTGCTTCCGACAGGTAACGCCAGTCTCCGCGACGCAAACCTTTTTTAGTCAGTCCGGCGAAGAATACACGGTCGAGTTTTACTACTTTATAACCCAGTGATTCGAAAATACGGCGAACGATACGGTTCTTACCGGAGTGAATTTCGATACCTACCTGGTCTTTCTTGAAATCATCGGTATAGCTGATAGCGTCTGCATGGATTTCACCGTCTTCCAACTGGATGCCGGCTGCAATCTGATCCATATCCGCTTTTGTCAGGTTCTTGTCCAGATGAACATGATAAATTTTCTTTTTCAGAAATTTCGGATGTGTCAGCTTGGAAGCCAAGTCACCGTCATTTGTCAGTAACAGTACACCAGTCGTGTTACGGTCAAGACGTCCTACCGGATAGATACGTTCGTTACAAGCGCCTTTTACCAAATCCATTACCGTACGGCGCTCCTGCGGATCATCCGATGTGGTAACAGTATCTTTCGGCTTATTCAGCAATACATATACCTTACGTTCGATGCTAACCGGTTCATCGTGGAATTTCACGACATCCGAGCGTTTGATTTTTGTACCCAATTCAGTAACAACTTCACCATTTACAGAAACCACACCTGCTGTAATAAATTCATCAGCCTCACGACGTGAACAAACACCGGCATTAGCCAGGAATTTATTCAGACGAATCGGTTCGTTCGGGTCAACAAACTGTTCCTTGTACTCGATTTGTTTCTTTATGCTATATTTAGCATTCGGGTCATAATCGCCGGTACGTGGACGAGGACGGTAACCGCCCTGACGGTCATTATTGAATCTCGGACGATAGCCACCACCGTTGTTGCTGCGATAGCCTCCACCTTCACCACTATTGAAGCGAGGACGATACGGGCGGTCACCACCTTCGCGGTTGTAAGGACGCTGAGGACGGTCGCCACCTTCACCACTATTGAAACGGGGACGATACGGACGATCACCATAAGAGCGTTGTTCGCCGCCTTCACGGTTGTAAGGACGCTGAGGACGGTCGCTGCCGTCAGAATTCGGATTAAATCTCGGACGATACGGACGATCACCGCCTTCACGATTGTAGGAAGGGCGTTGAGGACGATCACCATAAGAACCACCTTCGCGGTTGTAAGGACGTTGCGAACGGTCGCCACCTTCACTATTGTTATTGAAGCGAGGACGATACGGACGATCACCGCCTTCACGATTGTAAGAAGGACGTTGCGGACGGTCGCCATAAGAGCGATCACCATACGAACGCTGTGGGCGTTCGCCCCCTTCATTGTTGGCATTAAATCTCGGGCGATACGGACGATCCCCACCTTCACGGTTGTAAGAAGGACGATACGGACGTTCTCCTCCCTCTCTGTTGTACGACCTGTTACCATCACGGCCGGCACCTGTATTCTCTTCATTGAAAGAATTTTCGCGCCATTCTTCGTTTTCTGTGCTCATTTTTTTATTCGAATAAAATTAGACTTTGGCCTCACGGCCTATTTAAAAAACACGTTTATTGTATAAGTAAACAATTAAAGCCCCGTATAGGTATGCGGAGTAATTGCTCTTAACTCTTTTTTAATATCTTCGTTTACATTCAGTTCTTCGATAAACTCTTTGATAGAATTTTCCGTAATCGCCTGATTTGTCCGCGTCAAAGCTTTCAACGCTTCATACGGATGCGGATAAGCCTCACGGCGCAGGATTGTCTGGATAGCCTCAGCTACTACGCTCCAGCAGTTATCCAAATCACGGTAAATAGCCGGTTCATTCAATAATAGTTTGCGTAGTCCTTTCAAAGAACTCTGAATTGCAATCACAATATGTCCGAAAGGTACGCCTACATTACGCAGAACGGTAGAGTCGGTCAAATCACGCTGCAAACGGGAAACCGGAAGCTTCACAGCCAAATGTTCCAGAATGGAAGTGGCGATCCCCAAGTTTCCTTCCGCATTTTCGAAGTCAATCGGGTTCACTTTGTGCGGCATTGCGCTCGAACCGACTTCTCCGGCTTTTATCTTCTGTTTGAAATACTCCATAGAGATATATTGCCAGAAGTCCCGGTTCATATCTACCATTATAGTATTGATACGCTTCATTGCATCAAAAACAGCAGAGAGGTTATCATAGTTTGAAATCTGAGTCGTATATTCTTCACGTTCCAGTCCCAGTTTTTCTGCAACGAAACGATTACCGAACTGTTTCCAGTCATACTGAGGATATGCCACATGATGTGCATTGTAATTGCCGGTAGCACCGCCAAACTTAGCGGTAATCGGGCAAGCCTTCAACATAGCCAGCTGACGTTCCAAGCGGTAAACGAATACCATTACTTCTTTACCTAAACGGGTAGGAGAAGCCGGCTGACCGTGAGTTTTGGCAAGCATCGGAATATCAGCCCAATCTGTTGCATAAGTTTTTAACTGTGCAATCAGTTCTTCAATCAACGGATAATACACTTTATCGAGCGCTTCCTTGATAGAAAGAGGAACAGACGTATTGTTTATATCCTGAGAAGTCAGTCCGAAGTGAATGAATTCCTTATAGTCATCCATCCCCCCCATTTTGTCAAATTCTTCTTTCAGGAAGTATTCTACGGCCTTCACATCATGATTGGTTACACTTTCGATATCTTTAATACGCTGTGCATCTGCTTCCGAAAAGTTACGGTAAATATTACGCAGAGTTTCAAACACGCTGTTATCGATTCCTTTTAATTGCGGCAAAGGGAGTTCGCACAAGGTGATAAAGTATTCCACCTCTACCTGTACACGGTATTTAATCAGTGCAAATTCAGAGAAATAAGCTGCCAAAGCTTTAGTTTTGCCTCTATATCGACCATCAATCGGAGATATGGCCGTTAATACATCAAGTTCCATACGTTTTCTTAGATAATTATCAGACTGCAAAATTAACTCTTTTTCCTGAGTTATAAGGCAAAAGGACAAAGAAAGTTTGTATAAAAGAGGTAAGAAATAAAAAAAGTCTCACGAATTTCTTCGTAAGACTTTCCTTTTGGTAGTGGGCGTTGACGGATTCGAACCGCCGACCCTCTGCTTGTAAGGCAGATGCTCTGAACCAGCTGAGCTAAACGCCC
>ULWW01061881.1_pt1 | contig 10150 bp, 7 predicted proteins | sample 1960741 | NCBI WGS metagenome assembly ULWW01 (sample SAMEA4835823, study PRJEB28245) | human gut metagenome | biome: gut microbiome; material: fecal sample | place: Denmark | collected 2008
TGCACGCGAGACAGGACGGTGCGGGCGCGCCGCGCCGCATCCCGCTCTACCGCTCGATCGAGGCAGCGGGCTACGCCGCCCCTGTGCCCGGCGAGGATTTTGACTACATCGTCGACCACGGCGACGTGCCGCCGGGAGCGGAATTCGCCGTGCGCATCCGCGACGACAGTTTAGAACCCGTGCTGCACAGCGGCAGCGTCGCCTACCTCAATCACGACCCGCTGCATGCGGGCGACGTGGGCATCTTCTGCGTCGGGGGCGACATGCTCTGCAAGCAGTATTACCGCGACCCGCTCGGCGTTTCGTACCTCTTCTCTCTGGGGCGGGACCGCAGCGGCGCGGACGTCGTCTGCGGCCCTGAGAGCGGAAAGCGCTTTATCTGCTTTGGGCATGTGATCCTGCCTCACCGCGTACCGCTGCCAGGCATAGGCCTATGAGCGGGAAAAAGGCGCATTTTGCGTGGAAAAGACTTGAATCATTCACAAATTCTGCTTATAATATAGGTTTGGAAATCAATAAAAAAGAAGGAAGCGTATTTCTTATGACGAAAATTGACATTTTCTCCGGCTTTCTGGGCGCCGGCAAGACCACGCTCATCAAAAAGCTGATTGCGGAAGCCTACAGCGGCGAAAAGCTCGTGCTGATCGAGAACGAATTCGGCGAGATCAACATCGACGGCGGCTTTCTCAAGGAGTCCGGCATCGAGATCTCCGAGATGTCCGCGGGCTGCATCTGCTGCTCCCTCGTCGGTGACTTCAACAAGGCGCTCAAAGAGGTCGTGGCACAGTTCCACCCCGACCGCATCCTCATTGAGCCGAGCGGCGTCGGCAAGCTCTCTGACGTCATCGTCGCCGTCGAGCGCACGGTCGACGAGTGCCCGGGCAAGCTCAAGCTCAACAGCTATGTCACCGTGGCCGACGCCAGCAAGGTCAAGGTCTATATGAAGAACTTCGGTGAGTTCTACAACAACCAGATCGAGGCCGCCGGCACGATCATTCTTTCCCGCACGCAGAAGCTCTCGCAGGAAAAGCTCGAGGCTGCCGCCGCGATGCTGCGCGAGAAGAACCCAGACGCCGCCATTCTGACGACGCCGTGGGACGAGCTGGACGGCAAGACCATCCTCTCCGCGGTCGAGAAGGTGTCGCTCAGCGACGAACTTCTTGAAAAGATGCGCCGCGAGCACGAGATCGAAGAGGCCGAGCACGAGCATGAGCATCACCATCATCACGATCACGATGAACATGACGAGCACGACCATGAGCATGAACACGAGCATCACCATGACCACGATGAGGATGAGCATGACCACGAGCACGATCATCATCACGACCATGACCATGACGAGCACGACGAGCACGAGCATCACCACCATCACCACGACGGCGAGGAGTGCGACGATCCCGAGTGCGAGTGCCACCATCATCACCACGCCGACGACGTCTTCTCCTCCTGGGGCAAGGAGACGCCGAAGAAGTTCAGCAAGGAAGCTCTTGAGGACATGCTCCACAAGCTGGACAGCGGCGACTACGGCCACATCCTGCGTGCCAAGGGCATCGTGAACGGCGAGGACGGCTGGCTCGAATTCGACTACGTGCCCGAAGAGCATGAGGTCCGCGCGGGCCATCCCGACTACACGGGCCGTCTGTGCGTTATCGGCGCGGAGCTCAAAGAGCACGAGCTTGCAGAACTGTTTGGAGTGTAATTCATGGATATTCCTGTTTATCTGGTCGCCGGATTCCTTGATTCCGGCAAAACGAGCTTTATCAACGGCATTTTGGAGGACGGCTTTGCCCGCGAGGACAAGACGCTTCTCATTTGCTGCGAAGAGGGCGACGAAGAATACGAGAAGAAGGCGCTCGACAACGTCACCGTCGTCACGGTGGACGACGAAGAGGAGCTGACGCTCGCCTTCTGCAAGGAGCTTGAAAAGAAGCACCGCCCCAAGCAGGTGCTCATCGAGTACAACGGCATGTGGCAGATGGAAAAGCTGTATCGCGAGGTGCTGCCCGCCAACTGGGTGCTCTATCAGATCATGACGTTCGTGCAGGCGCCGACGTTCGAGCTGTTCGTCAAGAACATGGGGCAGCTCATGATGGAAAAGATCACGAACGCGGACATGATCGTCTTCAACCGCTGCGACGACAAGCTCAAAGAGAGCCTGCGCGCGCGCAATCTGCGCATGGTCAACCGCCGCGCGGACATCTACCTTGAGGACAACGACGGCAACAGCGAGGACTACCTGACCGGCGACGAGTGCCCGTTCGACATGACGCCCGACCTCATCGACATTCCCGACGACGACTACGGCGTGTGGTACGTCGACGCGATGGACCATCCCGACCGCTGGGATGGCAAAAAGGTCCACATGAAGCTCATCATGTGCCACTCGAAGAAGTTCCCGGGCATCCACTGCCCCGGCCGCTTCGTGATGACCTGCTGCGAAAACGACATCCAGTTCGTCGGCATCGTCGCCAAGGGCGACAGCCTGAAGGCCTACAAGAATCGCGACTGGGTCGATATCACTGCCACGGTCAAAAAGGAGCACCTCGACGCCTATGAGGGCGAGGGCCCCGTGCTGTACGTCGAGCGCATCACCACCACGTCGAAGCCCGCGCAGGAAGTCGTGTCGTTCTGACGACGCGATTTGCGGAGGTAAGGTGAATCAGCAGCGCGCGCAGCGCTGCGGAGTTTTCTCCTGCTAACCCGCAGGGGGGAGCGAATAAAGGGGACATTCTCTTCTCGAAGAGAATGTCCCCTTTTGAATCCCAAGGGAAGGATGAGGGGGAACCCCCTCGCCCCCCGACATTGCGGTTTTGAGGCTTGAAGAGCTGCTCAGCCTGCGGAATCGGGTACCTGCCGGGTGATGGTTCTAAACGATTTGACTATTTTCTATCTTTGCTGTCGCTCCCTGATCTGAATGCAGTCTTGGTAGAATCCCCTGCCGTCGCTAGATTTTGCCAACCTTGCTGCCCCCCAAAAGCGGCATCGCTGCGCTCGCTGCACTTTTAAGTTATCGTATATTTTTTACGATGGCCATGTGGTCATATCCGCGGTGCGCCGCTTGCGCTGTGCGCCTTGCCGTCACCAAGCTTTACACGCAGCGGCGGCAGTTCGATGCCGAGCATCAGTTTGACGAGCCAGGCAAAAAACAGCAGCACTAAAATTGGGATCAGGCACGACGTAACGAGCATGACGGCGAGGGCCTCGATAAAGCGGTTCAGGACCGTTTTGAGCTGCTCGACCGCGTCATTCACCGCACCGCTGATGCCCTCAGTCACCTTGGAAAAGAGGCCGGAAAGGCCGCTCTTTTCCCCCTCGTCCGTCTCGCCCGAGGTGGCGGACTGGATATCCTCGGTCGTCTGCTCGGCGTTTGCGATGGTCTCTTCGATCGAGGCGCGGTATGTGTCCTCAATCATGCTCGAGACTTTGACACCCGCGGGAATGGCAAACGCGATGGCGAGCGCGAAGAGCAGCAAATGCCACGCAAGCTTCCCCAGCGCGGCGCGCAGCTTTTCGGAAAAGAGCGCAACGATGCCAAGCGCGCAGGCTGCGGGGATCAGGATCGTAAACGACACGTAGGATGTGATCGTCAGCAGATACTTTTCCAAAAAGATGGCGCAGAGCACGATGAGGAAATAGCCGCTCAGGTCGGCGAGCTTTTCGGCGATGGGCGTCGCGGTGTCGCCCGGCAGGAGCGTGATGGCTGCGCTCGCGGCGGTGGACGCCGCTGTCAGCTCGAGCACCGTCTCCTGCTTTTCCACGAGCGCGTCGATGGACGCTTGATGGTACGCGGGGTCGGACGCTCTCTTCCCTACCGCGAAGATGGAAAGGAGCGCCGCCAGAACGAGAAGCGCCGCGAGCGGGGCCTTTCTGGTTGTCACTGAATGCATAGTTGCCTCCAAAAAACGGGATGGTTCTATCATACCGAAACGGCGGAAGATGTCAAGAAAGCGCGTTTGCGGTCGCATCGCCGTACGCGGTTTCAGTCCTCTCCATCACGTCGAAAACATAGAGAAGCGGTATGAAAATGCTAACATTCCGCTAATTTCTTTCGAATTTTTTCAAATTTTATATCACTTTTCCGAATTCTGTCTTGTCACCTGCCTTGTTTTTACGGAAAGTTCGTGATAGAATACAGATACGACAGGATCGTCAAATCTTTTTTCATTGATTCTGTCAAAACGGAAGTTTTTTCTTCCCCGTTTCCGGCGCGAAAGCGCCTGTACTGATCTGACAAGCAAATCAAGCAATGTTTGGCAAACCTGCTGAAAAGCAGGGACGCAAAGCCAGAGGGGTCTAAGGCCGCCGTGTGCGGTTATGACAGCCGGTTGCAAATCATTCGGAAGGGCAGCGCCCTTCCTGCACCGCCCGGCCCTCTCTGAAAGCAAGGTACAGGCGGGAAACCTTTTTTGCCGAAAAGAGTGGGAATGAACATGCGACAAACATTTTATGAGTTCTGCATGCTGCACGAAAGGACAAACTTACTGAAAGAATGGGACGAATCGCGCAATTTTCCGCTCACGCCGGACGCCGTTTCGTACGGCAGCAAGAAAAAAGTCTGGTGGACGTGTGAAAACGGCCATTCGTGGCAGACGACGGTGCATGTGCGCTCCGAGGGGAGCGGCTGTCCGTACTGCACGGGGCGAAAGGTCCTGCCGGGCTTCAACGATCTTGGCACACTCTATCCCGATGTCGCCGCGCAGTGGGACCGCGAGAAAAACGGCTCGCTTTCGCCGCGCGACGTCTCCACGGGCTCGAAGATCCGCATCTGGTGGCGCTGTCCGGAGGGGCACTCGTGGCAGTCGCCCGTCGCCTCGCGCACGGCGTGGGGGCACGGATGTCCCGTGTGCGCGGGCAAGACGATCGTCACGGGTGAAAATGACCTCGCCCACCTCCAGCCCGAGATTGCCGCACAGTGGGACAAGCGCAAAAACGGGCGATTGAAGCCCAGCGATGTCGCCGTCAGTTCCAACCGTCCCGCTTGGTGGCACTGCGAGCTGGGGCATTCCTACCGCGCGACGGTCGCCTCGCGCACGCAGCGCAAGACCGGATGTCCCTACTGCGCGGGACGCAAGGTGCTCAAGGGCTTCAATGATCTGAAAACCCTCTGCCCTGACATTGCCGCGCAGTGGCACCCGTCTCTCAACGGCGCGCTGACGCCGGAAATGGTCACACCCGGCAGCAACAAAAAGGTCTGGTGGCAGTGCTCCATGGGACACGTGTGGAAATCCGTCATCTATCCGCGCACCGGCGCGCAGCAATGCGGCTGCCCCGTCTGCGCCGGAAAGGTGAGCACAACACACGCGCGGCGTTACGCCCAGCTCGACGAAATTCGCACCTTTACCGAGCTGTGACAAGACCAATTCTATAAAAACGATCAAGGCCGTGGGAAGCGATGTGCTTTCCGCGGCCTTACTTTTTGCCTGATTTGGACGCACTGTCAGCACTATGTTTAGTGCTAACGCGTTTTCTTTCCCGCTTTCGCCAAAAAGCAGCGCCCCTCTCTATTGCGGCTAGGGGCGGTACAATCTGTTCAATGAGTCAACTTGTTGCCGCAAGCAAAACAAATGATTGTTACATGTGGACACTTGCGCCTGATTTTCCCCTGTGCTATAATGCAGTTACTTTAATCGGATAAATTACCTGTAAAGGAGAATCATCATGGATTATATGGCTCTTTCCGCTGCCGAGTGGCAGCAGGAATACGACAAGGTGTCCGCCGAATACGAGAGCTGGAAGGCCAAGGGCCTCAAGCTCAACATGGCGCGCGGCAAGCCGAGCAAGCAGCAGCTCGACCTTGTCAGCGGCATCCTGACCGCGCTGACCAGCGCCGAGGAGTGCGTGGACAGCGGCGTGGACGCCCGCAACTACGGCGAGCTCAAGGGTCTTGAGAGCGCGCGTAAGCTGTTCGCCGATATCCTCGGCTGCAAGACCTCTCAGGTCTTCGCCGGCGGCAATTCGAGCCTCCAGCTCATGTACGACACGGTCTCCAAGGCCTACACCCACGGCCTGCTGCACAGCGAAAAGCCGTGGTGCAAGGAAGAGAGCGTCAAATGGCTCTGCCCCGCGCCGGGCTATGACCGCCACTTCAAGGTGACCGAGAGCTTCGGCTTTGAGCTCATCACCATCCCGATGACCGAAAACGGCCCCGACATGGACATTGTCGAAAACCTCATCAAGGACCCGAGCGTCAAGGGCATGTGGAACGTGCCGAAGTACTCGAACCCCGACGGCATCATCTACTCCGACGAAACCATCGAGCGCATTGCGAAGATGAAGCCCGCGGCTCCCGACTTCCTGCTCATGTGGGACAACGCCTACTGCATCCACGAGTTCGACGGCGAGTTCGTCCCGTTCAAGGATATTCTGAGCGAGTGCGAGAAGTACGGCAACGTCGACATGGTCTTCGAGTTCGCTTCCACGAGCAAGGTGACGCTCCCCGGCGCGGGCATTGCGTGCTTTGCGTGCAGCGAAGCCAATATGGAGTACATGACCAAGCTCATCGGCATTCAGGCCATCAGCTTCGACAAGATGAACCAGCTGCGCCACGTCAAGTATCTCCAGAACAAAGAACACACCCTCGCGCTGATGAAAGAGCACGCCAAGATCATGAAGCCGAAGTTCGACATGGTCGTCGAAACGCTCGAGCGTGAGATCAAGCCGCTCGGCATTGCGAGCTGGCACACGCCCAAGGGCGGCTACTTTGTCTCCGTGAACACGGCCCCCGGCCTTGCCAAGCGCACGCTGGCGCTGGCCAAGGAGGCGGGCGTCGTGATGACGAGCGCGGGCGCGACCTATCCGTATGGCCACGACCCTCTTGACAGCAACATCCGCGTCGCCCCGTCGCTGCCGCCGGTCGAGGAGCTTGAGCAGGCGATGGCCGTCTTCTGCTGCTGCCTCAAGCTTGCCGCGCTGGAGAAGAGCAAGAGGTAAGGCATATTTGCATCAAAAAAGCGGACCGCAGTGCGGTCCGCTTTTTCTCATTTCGATTCACTTTTCCGCTTTCTTCTCTTCCCGCTTCAAGCGCCATACGGCGAGTGAACGCACCAGAAGAACATTGATGAGCGCAAGGCGCGCGTAGCTGTAGACGTCATTCAGAAGGAAGTACGGCGAAATGTTGCTGTAATTGCCGAGATCGTCGAGCAGCAGCGGCATAACGCCGTAGCTCATCAGAAGCGGCAGCACAACGAGCGCCGCGAGCCAACCGGCAATGAGCCATGTGCCCTCTTTTTTCGTCGCGGGCAGCTTGAGCGTCCGGTAGGAGCGCACCGTGCAGACGATCATCACGAGCATGCCGAGGAGCTGCACCCACGAGATGGCAAGGCGCGCATAGTTCATCTGCGCCGTCCAGAGGTGCGTCATAAAGACGGTCGTCCACGAGAGGCCGGTCGCAAAGCGGAGGTAGAGATCAATACAGAGATAGGCCGCCCAGCCGCACCACAGGCCCGTGCGATACTTCACCGTAAAGCAGATGATGCCGCAGAGAAAAAACGGCAGTCCGTAAATCAGCCCCGCCAGCAGATCGCCGGCGAGTATCAGGCAGGTGAGCAGAAGAACCGCGCCGATACACATTAAAATCGTACCCGCAATGGTGTGACGCTTTTCCTGCTCAGACGAAGTCTGCGGCGTGAAAGAGGCGGGTACTGCCTGTGCCGCGGGCGCGGCTGTTTCCGCCTTCGGCGCGTCCTCGCCACGCACCAGCTCGTCAAGCGTCACACCGAAGAGCCCGGAGAGCTTTAAGAGCTTGTCGAGCTCGGGGATGGAGGCGTCGGTCTCCCATTTGGATACGCTCTGGCGCGAGATGTCCAGCGCGTCGGCAAGGTCGCCCTGCGACCAGTTTTTCTGTGTGCGCAGGCGCACGATGTTCTCTCCAAGTGTCATGTGATGGGGTTCTCCTTTGCAGATTTTCTGCGTTCAGCTTACCAAAAGGCGTGCAAAAAGTCCACCAAGCGGGGTTGAAAAGTTAGCAACCAGCGGTTGCAGCTCAAAAAAGAGGCCATAAATGGCCGCTTTTTTGAAAAAGTTTCGCTGCGCTTTGTGCCTTGCCACCCGTAGGGTGGCTGCGACACACGCTTCGCGCAAGGTATTTTTTGTCACGCGCAGGTCGCGACAAAAAATAATCAAAACCATTTCGCGCCCGCGGGCGCGAAAAAATTGAGATCGTTTTTTCTGACGACATGCGCGTCAGAAAAAACTCCTCTCGCTCCGCAAACGTGCGCGCCTACGGTGCGTGCGCTGCCGCGGAGCGCGTTCCTTTTCAAAAGCAAAGAGCGCCTTTCGGCGCTCTTTGTTTTTGATTAAAATTCGTAGTCTACGGCCACGCGGTCGGCGCGGATGGACTTGCAGATATCGCTCACGGCGACATGGCGGGGATCGACCTTGTAGGCGTTCAGGTCATCCATCGTCTCAAACTCGGAGACGAGCACGGCGTCGTAGTTGTCCTTGCCGATGTTGCGCGCGACCTCGCTCTTTTTGAGCTGCGGGATCACGCCGTCGAGCGCGGCGAGCTTCGTCAGAAACTCGTTGGCCTTTTCCTCGGTGCCCTCGCGGAACTTCCACATTACGATATGACGGATCATAGGTATCTTCTCCTTTTTATCTGGCGTTGTAGACCTCGATGGCCTTTTTGAGGATATCCATGGCGCGCTCGAGCTTGTCGCTTTCAAGGACGTAGGCCATGCGGACTTCATTTTTGCCCTTCCCGGGCGTCGCGTACATCGAACCTCCCGGGGCCATCATCACGGTCTCGCCGTTGTCGCTGAATTCCTCGAGCAGCCATTGCTGGAACTTGTCGGCGTCGTCGACCGGCAGCGCGGCCATCACGTAGAACGCGCCACCCGGCACGTCGAACACCACGCTGGGGATCTCGCCGAGCTTGCGGCAGAGCGTGTCGCGGCGCTTCTTATACTCGTCGCGCACGGCGGCAAAATACTCGGGGCCGACGGTGTAGAGCGCGGCAGACGCGATCTGGTCGAGCGTCGCGACCGAAAGTCTTGCTTGGCAGTATTTCATCGCGTGGTTCATGAACTCCTTATTCTTGGAGATCAGGCAGCCGATACGCGCGCCGCAGGCGGAAAAGCGCTTGGAGACCGTGTCGATGACGATGATGTTGTCACCCGCCCTGTCGGCAAACTCGCCAAACGACTGGAGCTTCTCCCCGCTGTAGACGAATTCGCGGTACGCCTCGTCGCCGATGAGGAACAGATCATGCTTCTGTGCGACATCGACGAGCATCTCCATCTCCTCGTGGCTCAGCACAACGCCGGTCGGGTTGCCGGGGTTCGTGACCATGATGGCGCGCGTGTGCTCGTTAATGAGAGATTCGATCTTCTCGCGCTCAGCGTAGCGATACCCCTCCTCCGGGCAGGTCGGGATCGGGCGAATCGATGCACCGCAGGTGCGGGTCATCGTGTTGTAGTTGGGGTAGAACGGCTCGGGAATGAGAATTTCGTCGCCGTCGTCAAGAATGCACTGCAGCGCGATCTGAAGCGCTTCGCTGCCGCCGGCGGTGACGTAGATCTCGCTCTTGTCGAAGTGCATGTCGAGCTTGTCATAGTAGTTCTGGATCGCGTCGATCAGCTCGGGGATGCCGGGCGAGGGCGCGTAGGCCAGCACCGGCTGCTCGAAGTGACGGACCGCCTCAAAAAACGCGGGAGGAGTCTGTACGTCAGGCTGGCCGATGTTGAGGTGATAGATGTTGATGCCGCGTGCCTTTGCCGCCACCGCATACGGGTGGAACTTGCGCATCGGAGACAGGCCGCATTTTTCAACTTTGCTGGAAAATTTCATGTTGTGCTCCTCCTTTTTTATTATGATGACCGCCGGTCATCCGCCGGTCATATTCAATACACGTATGATATCTGTCCAATGCTGGTTATATAGTATAACGGCTGCACTTTTCAAAGACAACTAAAATTTTGTCGGTAAACTGCATAAAATATCAGGCCAAATATCGTCAGCGTTTACAGCTTCTCCACATCGCTCTCGCCGCAGACGACTATGCCGTGTGCCTTGAACAACTCCGCCGTCACGCCGTCGCCCGCGATCAGGCGGCGGGAAAAAGTTCCGTCGTAAATCTGCCCGCAGCCGCAGCTCGGGCTCTTTTCCTTGAGCACGGCAGCCTCGCAGCCATTTTGCTGGCACAGCGCGA
>ULWW01052200.1_pt1 | contig 10088 bp, 4 predicted proteins | sample 1960741 | NCBI WGS metagenome assembly ULWW01 (sample SAMEA4835823, study PRJEB28245) | human gut metagenome | biome: gut microbiome; material: fecal sample | place: Denmark | collected 2008
AATCTTCCCTATAACCAATCCCGCCATCTGCTGTTGATGTACGGCTCCGTTCAGGAAGCTGTCGAGGCTTACCGCAAAGCTTAACGGGTCTGGAGTCGGTTTCAGCTTTTTTCTGTAAGAAGATGAGAAATATATGGAAAATATCTTTATATTTGTCCCATGCATTGTTCCTGCTTCGCAATCTGCGGAAAAGGATTAAAAGGGAATCGGGTGCAAATCCCGGACAGTCCCGCTGCTGTAAGCTTCAAAACGGATTGGGCAATTCTTTTATGCCACTGACGCGAGTTGGGAAGGCGCTCATACCGGAAGTAAGTCAGAAGACCTGCAACGCATATTTTTTCGACGGCTTCGAGGATAGGCCGGAAGAGAACTGTGAAGCCGTAGGCTTTTGCCTTTCTTTATTTCCGTTTCCCGTAGCTATTTACTTGTTTTTAATTATTTTGCCATAATAATTAGGAAAAGAGGCATGAATCTGTGGGTGGGATGAGCTCCGCCTCGATTCATGCTTTCCTTTTATGAGTGTGATTAATCTTCCGGCTTTTGTCGTATAAACCTTTTTTTCGTACCTTTGTGCGTTTCCTCCATAAAGAGAGGAAGATAAATACGACTTCAAATTTGTATATGGAAATGAGAAAAACAGTATTATATGGCGTTTTGGCCTTTTGTTTGGTTGTGTTGAATTCTTGTTTGGGAGACCCGGCCACCCAATTGACGATGGCAAACCAGGCAGGGGTAGTGGTGACCGGTTACGGACCTGGTAAGGCTATTTATACCAAGGGGGACGTAGTGGTCTCTTCGGAAGACTTCCAGAATGCCAATGTGGAAAACGGAGAATGTATTTTGTTTGATTATTCCATCGATTACGGGGTCGCAAACAATATGGGGGCAGGGACGGATACCAGTTATACCGAGGCTATTATTTATGAAAATACGATCTCGGAGGTTAATCGTTGGAACTTCTATAATACGTTGACCGATACCTCTATTGTTGCAAAGGACGAACTGTTGCTTTCTTCCCTCCAGGCGCGTTCCGCTTATATCAGAGGCAATTTGTTCCTGTTCACGGAGATAAGCAATCACCCGGCAAACCAAGTGGACAGTTTCTCTTTGTCCTATAATTCGGATAAATTGTTGGGAGACGATAATATTTATAGCCTCTACCTCCGCACGATCAGAATCAAGGCGGACACGACAAGAGGCGAGGCGATGATTATTCCTTGTGCGTTCAATATCGAAGATCTGGTGAAAAAGGCGGAAAAGAATCATTCGGATGAACTGAAGTTCCGGATTAACTATGCATATTCGTTCGGGAAGGATTCTGCATCGATAAACTGGAAAAGTTCCGACGTGTTTACAATAGACTTGACAGGAAAAGGCAAATAAAATGATAAATAGCAAACGAGCGTATTGAAAAATGTATAAAGAGATATTTAAATTGGTTGTAGCCATCATCTCCCAGCCGGGAAAGGCGTGGGATATTCTGACGAGAAAAGAAGAAAAGGACGATGAGTTTTTATCCCGGTTTGTGTATCCTCTCATCGGATTCGTTACGGTTGCTGCTTTTTTAGGCGTGCTGTTCACTCGGAAGGAGTTTGATGTCGAACTGGCGTTGAAGTCGTCTATCCGGACATTAGTCGCTGCGTTCGGCGGCTTTTATCTGGCTTCCTATTTGCTGAATGAGATTTGGCAGGGATGGTTCAAACGGGAGAAGGATATGAAACTGTGTCAACGCTTTGTCGGCTATTCGTCTTCGTTGATGTTTGCATTGAACATCGTGTTGATGTTACTTCCGGAGTTTTTCTTTTTGCGTATATTTGTGTTATATACATTTTATATCGTATGGGAAGGGGCCGGCCCTTATATGCAGGTGGAGGAGAAGATACGCCTGAAGTTTGTCGGGACCGCGACCGGTCTGATTTTGCTGACGCCCTGGTTGATCGAGGTAATTCTTTCCATGCTGATGCCCGGTTTACGTTTTTGATAGGAGAATAAGATGAAAGAGAAGATTAGTAATAACATACAGATAAAGAACAAGCGGGCGACTTTCGATTATGAGTTGCTCGACACGTTTACGGCAGGGATCGTGCTGACCGGTACGGAGATCAAATCGATACGCTTGGGAAAGGCGAGTCTGGTTGATACGTTTTGTATTGTGGAGAAGGGGGAATTGTGGGTGAAGAATATGTATGTGGCAGAATATTTCTACGGGACATACAATAACCATACGGCTCGCCGTGACCGCAAGCTGTTGCTGACTAAAAAGGAATTGCGGAAGATTGAAAGCGCTGCCCGCAATAATGGCTTTACAATTATTCCGACACGTCTTTTTATTAATGATAAAGGACTGGCCAAAGTCGTTGTGGCTATTGCCAAAGGTAAGAAGGAATATGACAAACGCGACTCTATCAAGGAACGGGACGACCGCCGGGAGATGGATCGTGCATTTAAACGGTAACGAACCTTTATGGATAAAGAAATATTTTTGAATCTCCTGAAAGAACGCATTTTGATTCTGGACGGAGGAATGGGTACGATGGTCCAGGGATTTAAACTGACCGAGAAAGATTATCGCGGAAAACAGTTTGCCGATTGGATGAGCGACCTGAAAGGAAATAACGACCTGTTATGTATCACCCGGCCGGATGTGATCAAATCGATCCACCGTCAGTATCTGGATGCCGGTGCCGATATTTTTGCTACCAACACTTTCAATGCAAATGCTATCTCGATGGAGGATTACGGCATGCAAGGGCAGGTGAGAAATATCAATTTGGCTGCCGGAAAATTGGCGCGTGAGGTGGCCGATGGCTTTATGAAGGAACATCCGGATCGCACGATCTTTGTAGCTGGTTCTGTCGGCCCAACTAATAAGACTGCTTCGATGAGCCCTGACGTGAGCGATCCGGCTTACCGTGCTGTCACCTACTTGGATTTGTATAGTGCCTATAAAGAACAGGTAGACGCTTTGGTAGACGGGGGCGTGGATATCGTTTTGTTTGAGACGACTTTCGACACGCTGAATGTGAAAGCCGGACTGGAAGCCGCCGAGGCTGTGTTGAAGGAAAAAGGCAAGGATTTACCAATTATGCTTTCTCTGACGTTATCTGCCCAGGGAGGACGTACGTTTTCGGGGCAGACATTGCTTGCGTTTTTGGCTTCCGTGCAACATACCAATATTGTTAGTGTCGGTCTGAACTGCTCTTTCGGTGCTGCCGATATGAAGCCTTTTCTGGCTGAATTGGCAAAACATGCTCCCTATTATATAAGTGCTTATCCGAACGCCGGTCTGCCGAACAGTTTCGGTTCCTATGATGAGACGCCGGAAAAGATGGCTGTTCATGTAAAATCTTTTATTGACGAAGGGCTGGTGAATATATTGGGAGGCTGTTGTGGTACGACGCCGGCCCATATTGCCAAATATCCCGAACTGGTGAAAGGGGCCAAGCCGCATGTACCGGCTCCGAGGCCCGATTGTCTTTGGTTGTCCGGTCTGGAGTTGCTGGAAGTAAAGCCGGAAAATAATTTCGTGAATGTCGGCGAACGATGCAATGTGGCTGGTTCACGTAAGTTCTTGCGCCTGATCAAGGAAGAAAATTATGAAGAGGCTTTGACAATTGCCCGCAAGCAGGTGGAAGACGGCGCGCAGGTGATCGATATCAATATGGATGACGGAATGTTGGATGCCGTGAAGGAGATGACGACTTTCTTGAACTTGATCGCATCCGAACCTGATATTTCCCGTGTTCCCGTGATGATCGACTCTTCTAAATGGGAGGTGATCGAAAAAGGTTTGATGTGCGTGCAGGGTAAAAGTATTGTGAATTCGATTTCTTTGAAAGAAGGAGAAGAGGTTTTCCTGCAACATGCCGCTCGCATCAAACAGTTGGGTGCAGCTACGGTCGTAATGGCTTTTGATGAAAAGGGGCAGGCAGACACGTTTGAACGGAAGATCGAGGTTTGCGGACGTGCTTACCGTCTCCTCCGGGAGAAAGTCGATTTCGATCCGAACGGAATTATTTTCGATCCGAATGTGCTGGCTATCGCTACCGGTATGGAAGAACATAACGGGTACGGACTTGACTTTATCCGTGCCGTGGAATGGATCAAGAAGAACCTGCCGGGGGCGAAGGTGAGCGGCGGTGTCAGCAATCTTTCCTTCTCTTTCCGTGGAAATAATTATGTGCGGGAGGCCATGCATTCCGTATTCCTGTATCATGCGATTAACAAAGGCATGGACATGGGGATCGTGAACCCGTCGTCGTCCGTACTCTATGAAGATATAGAACCTGCTTTCCGTATGTTGTTGGAAGACGTCATTCTGGCATGCCGTCCGGAAGCAGCTGAAGAACTGATTGCATATGCCCAGAACCTGCATGTAAAAGCGCAGGAGGGAGAAGGTGAAAAGCAGGAAGTCTGGCGTGAATATCCGTTGAAGGAACGTCTGGAAAACGCTCTGATAAAAGGAGTCGGCGATCATTTGGAAGAAGATTTAAAGGAAGCCTTGAAGGAATATCCGCGTGCGGTGGATATTATCGACGGACCGCTGATGGGTGGGATGAATAAGGTAGGCGAATTGTTTGGTGCTGGAAAAATGTTCCTACCGCAGGTTGTCAAGACTGCCCGTACGATGAAAAAGGCAGTCGCCATCTTGCAACCGGCGATCGAGGCAGAAAAGGTCTCTTCCGATTCTGCTAAGGCAGGAAAGGTTCTGTTTGCGACAGTGAAAGGTGACGTGCATGACATTGGAAAGAATATTGTTTCGATCGTCCTGGCTTGCAATAATTATGAGGTGATCGATTTGGGAGTGATGGTTCCGGCAGACGTGATTGTAAAAAAGGCAATTGAAGAAAAGCCCGACCTGGTCTGTCTTTCCGGTCTGATCACGCCTTCGCTCGAAGAGATGGTGCATGTGACGGACGAGATGCAGAAAGCCGGCCTGAGCATTCCCATAATGGTGGGCGGCGCCACGACTTCGAAGTTGCATACGGCCATTAAGATCGCTCCGCATTATGACTATCCGGTCATTCATGTGCTGGACGCCTCGCAAAACCCGTTGATTGCGGCCAAACTGTTGAACCCGGATACGCGCGATGCTTATATCGCCCAGCTGAACAGTGAGTATGAAGCTCTGCGTGCCTCTGTGAATAAGAAAAAAGAGATACTGGTCCCGTTGGCGGAAGCCCGGACGAATCGTCCGGTGATCGATTGGGCTTCTTATAACCCGGTTGTCCCGGCTCGGAACGGGGTACAGGTGATTCCTTCTATTCCTTTGGAAGAAATAATTCCATATATTCATTGGACCTTCTTTTTTAGTGCCTGGAAACTGAATGGGCGTTTCTCGGAAATTGCGCAGATCCACGGCTGTGACGCTTGTCGTGCCGCCTGGCTGGCCGAATTCTCGGAAGCGGACCGGACGAAGGCGTCGGAGGCTATGCAGTTATACAAGGATGCTGTTAAGTTGTTGGATCGCTTGGTTGAGATGAAAGCCGAGTATTGCAAGGCGGTTTATGGTTTCTTCCCGGCAAATGGTGATGGGGATAATATCCGTGTGGGTGAAGTCTTGCTTCCAGTTTTGCGTCAACAGGCGAAAAAAGAGGAAGGAATCTATAAGTCGTTAGCCGATTATGTGATGCCAGTATCGGAAGGGCGTACGGATTATGTCGGCGCTTTCGTGGTGACGGCCGGTACCGGCGCCGAATCTCTGAAAGAACGGTTCGAGCAGGAGGGAGATACCTATAATTCCATGTTGTTGCAAACCTTGACCGATCGTTTGGCCGAGGCTACGGCCGAATATCTCCATGAAAAGGTCCGTAAGGAATATTGGGGATATGCTCCGGATGAATCGCTTTCCATCTCCGACCTGTATAAAGTGAAATATCAGGGAATACGTCCGGCTATCGGTTATCCTTCATTGCCGGACCAGCTTTTGAACTACACGTTGGATAAGTTGTTAAATATGTCACAGATCGGTGTCCGGTTGACGGAAAACGGCGCTATGTATCCGACGGCGACGGTGAGCGGCATTTATATTGCACATCCGGATTCCCAATATTTCATGATTGGTAATATTGATGAAGAACAGATGAAAGATTATGCCTGTCGCCGGAATCTGTCGGAAGCGGAAGTGAAGAAGTTATTGAATAAAAACATTTCAAATTGAAATATATACGCTGGATAGTCTTGTCTCTCCTTCTGGCCGGTATCTGGTGCGCCATGCGTTCGCCGGATATGGGAGAGGCGTATGCCCGGAATGTATATCCTTATATATCGGGTGCTTTGTCCTGTTTTTCTTCTCTATTTTCTTTTTCGATAGGTGATTGCCTGATATACGGTAGTATGGCCGGTTTGCTTGCTTATCTGGTTTATGCCATTGTGAAGAAACGTTCCTGGCGGGCGACAGCCGGACGGATGATCGAATATTTGTTGTGGATATATGTCTGGTTTTATCTGGCTTGGGGATTGAATTATTTCAGGAAAGACTTTTTTACACGGACGGAAATCCCGTATGCGGCTTATTCAGCCGACGCTTTTCGTTCGTTCTTATCCACTTATACAGATTCGTTGAATGCGTCCTTTGTGCCTGTCGAAAAAATAGATAAGGCCCTCGTCGCAGAGGAAGTGAAAAAGGAATATCATGAAATTGCCGGGCGTTTCTCTTTAGTCAGTCCTGCCGGGTATTTGCATCCGAAGCCGATGTTAATGCCCTTTTTGATGAGTGGAGTGGGGGTATTGGGGTATATGGGACCGTTTTTTACCGAATATAATCTGAACCCTGATCTGCTCCCGGTCCAGTATCCGTTTACTTATGCACATGAAATGGCGCATGTGTTAGGAATATCCAGCGAGGCGGAAGCGAATTTGTATGGTTTTCTCGTCTGTTCCCGTTCCGGAGTGCCGGAAATCCGGTTTTCGGCTTATTTTGCTTTGTTGCCTTATGTGTTGAGCAATGCCTACGGCTTATTGTCGGAAGAGGAGTTTAATGAATGGAAAGAGACGATCTTCCCCGAGGTAAAAGATCTTTACAACCGGAAAGTCGCTTACTGGGAGAATTTGTACAGCCCGTTTATAGGCGAGATCCAGAGTACCGTTTACAACTGGTTCTTGAAAGGAAACAACATTCCCTCCGGCCGGAAGAATTATTCGGAAGTGGTGGCATTATTGATGGCGCTGGGAAATACGTCCGGAGAGATTTGAGTCCTTGCTGTTTCCATATTGCCTAATTCGAATTAAATCACTACCTTTGCGGCAATTTTTGAGAAGATAGATAAATATAACGCATATGAGTAAGAAATTTGCCGAATACTCGAAACTTGACTTGTCGAACGTCAATAAAGAGGTGCTGAAGAAATGGCAGGATGGCGACATCTTCCATAAGAGTCTTGAAATCCGCGAAGGACATCCCTCGTTTGTCTTTTATGAAGGTCCTCCTTCTGCAAACGGTATGCCCGGTATTCACCATGTGATTGCCCGTTCGATTAAGGATATTTTCTGCCGTTATAAGACCATGAAAGGATATCTTGTCAACCGTAAGGCGGGATGGGATACACACGGACTTCCAGTAGAGCTGGGAGTTGAAAAAACATTGGGTATCACCAAGGAAGATATCGGCAAAAAGATCTCTGTGGCCGAATATAATGCCGCCTGCCGCCGTGACGTGATGAAGTTTACGAAGGAATGGACGGATCTGACACAGAAGATGGGATATTGGGTCGACCTTGAAAACCCGTATATCACTTACGACAATCGTTATATCGAAACATTGTGGTACTTGCTGAAGGAACTGTATAAGAAAGGTTTGCTTTACAAAGGGTACACGATCCAGCCGTATTCGCCGGCCGCCGGAACGGGGCTTAGCTCGCACGAGTTGAACCAGCCGGGGTGTTATCGCGACGTGAAGGATACGACTTGTACGGCTCAGTTCCGCATTCTCGATCCGAAACCGGAGATGGCGGGATTTGGCGAACCGTTCTTCTTGGCATGGACCACTACTCCGTGGACTTTGCCTTCCAACACGGCTCTTTGTGTGGGTCCAAATTTCACTTATGTGGCTGTTCAGACCTATAATCCATATACAGGTATGCCGATGACGGCTGTTTTGGCTAAGGACTTGTTGAATGTGTATTTCAATCCGAAAGCCGCCGATCTGGCTCTGACCGATTATAAACCGGGCGATAAACTGGTGCCGTTCAAAGTGGTCGGCGAATGGAAAGGACCGGAACTGGCCGGCATGCATTACGAGCAGCTGATCCCGTGGGTCAATCCGGGAGAAGGTGCTTTCCGGGTAATCACCGGCGACTATGTGACGGTGGAAGATGGTACGGGTATCGTACATATCGCTCCGACTTTCGGTGCGGATGACGACCGTGTGGCAAAAGCAAGCGGCGTACCTCCTTTGATGATGATCGACAAAGATGGGAACCGCCGTCCGATGGTCGATATGACAGGTAAATTCTATCTGCTGGAAGACCTCGATCCCGAGTATGTTCAGGAGCATATGAATGCGGCCGACTACGACCCGTGGCAGGGCAAGTTCGTGAAGAACGCTTATGATGCGACCAAAGGCGAAAAAGACGAAACGCTGGATGTTGAAATCTGCATGATGCTGAAAGCACAGAACCGTGTGTTCCGCATCGAGAAGCATGTGCACAACTATCCGCATTGTTGGCGTACGGACAAGCCTGTGTTGTACTATCCGCTGGATAGCTGGTTTATCCGCACGACCGCTTGCCGCGAACGGATGATTGAACTGAACAATACGATCAACTGGAAACCGCAGAGCACCGGCACGGGACGTTTCGGCAAATGGTTGGAAAACCTTCAGGACTGGAACCTGAGCCGTAGTCGCTACTGGGGAACGCCGTTGCCTATCTGGCGTACCGAAGACGGGGCGGAAGAAATCTGCATCGGTTCGGTTGAAGAACTGTACAATGAAATTGAGAAATCCGTAAAAGCCGGGCTGATGGAGTCCAACCCGTATAAGGAATTGAAATTCCAGCCGGGCGAATATACGAAGGAGAACTACGAAAAGATCGACCTGCACCGTCCGTATGTGGATGATGTGATTCTGGTTTCCGAAAGCGGTAAGCCGATGAAGCGCGAGACCGACCTGATCGACGTATGGTTCGATTCCGGCGCGATGCCTTATGCTCAGATTCATTATCCGTTCGAGAACAAGGAAATCTTCGACGACCGCAAGGTTTATCCGGCCGATTTCATCGCCGAAGGCGTCGACCAAACACGCGGATGGTTCTTCACTTTGCATGCGATTGCTACGATGGTATTCGACAGCGTTTCGTATAAAGCTGTCGTTTCGAACGGATTGGTATTGGACAAGAATGGCAACAAAATGTCCAAACGTCTGGGTAATGCCGTCGATCCGTTCGCCACGATTGAGCAGTACGGTTCCGATCCTTTGCGCTGGTACATGATTACGAACGCCTCTCCGTGGGATAACATCAAGTTTGATATCGACGGTATCGAAGAAGTTCGCCGCAAGTTCTTCGGTACATTATATAATACATATTCGTTCTTCGCCTTGTATGCGAATGTGGACGGTTTCGATTATTCCGAACCGGATGTGGATTGGAAAGAACGTCCCGAAATCGACCGTTGGATTCTGTCGTTGCTGAATTCGTTGGTAAAGGATGTGGATGGATTCCTGGATACATACGAACCGACCCGTGCCGGACGTGCGATCTCTGATTTCGTAAACGATAACCTGAGTAACTGGTATGTGCGCCTGAACCGCCGCCGTTTCTGGGGTGGAGGTATGACGACCGACAAGTTGTCCGCTTACCAGACTTTGTACACTTGTCTGGAAACGGTCGCCAAGTTGATGGCTCCGATCGCGCCGTTCTATGCAGACCGGTTGTTCTGTGACCTGATCGCCGCTACCGGACGCGAAAAGGTTGAATCTGTCCACCTGTCCGAATTCCCGGTTTGCAATGAGGCAATGATCGACAAGGACCTGGAAGAACGTATGCAGATGGCTCAGGATGTGTCTTCTATGGTGCTGGCTTTGCGCCGTAAGGTGAACATCAAGGTGCGTCAGCCGCTTCAAACCATCATGGTCCCGGTTGTGGATGGCC
>ULWW01032022.1_pt1 | contig 10071 bp, 10 predicted proteins | sample 1960741 | NCBI WGS metagenome assembly ULWW01 (sample SAMEA4835823, study PRJEB28245) | human gut metagenome | biome: gut microbiome; material: fecal sample | place: Denmark | collected 2008
ATTTTATATTTGAATAAAGTCAAAAACAATACGACAAAAATCGTAAAAAATATTTACAAAGTATTTTGACAATGGTAAAATGTGAATTGATAAATATCATGTCTAAGATGTGTTTTATAATCAAAATAAAATGGATAAACTTAAGAAAAAATACAAATACTAATGTATATCGAATTACATAAGATTAGGAGGAAAGTAAAAAATGAATGTAAAAAAATTAAAACAAGCTAATATAGGTATTACATTAATAGCACTAGTCGTAACAATTGTTATTTTGCTAATCTTAGCAGGAATTACAATAAATTTGGTATTCAGTGATAATGGAATTATAAAAAAAGCACAAATTGCCAAAAACGAAGTAGAAGTAAGTACCATTAAAGAGGCACTCGAATTATATTACTTACAACAATATTTTACAACTAAAGAAGATAATCCTATAGGCGAACAATTCCCAAGTACTCAAATAACAGATTCCAATACATTAGAAGCAATTGTTCAATTTCAAAGTGATGCAGAAAGTGTAGAACAAATACATTTTGAAAGATTATATTATTTAGATATGGATAGATTAGGATTGTTTGGAATAACAAATGAGTATTTTATGGATATAGAAACAAGAGTTGTATATATCAATAATGGAATAGAATTAAATAGTGGTATGACATATGTGCTAGAAGAAAAAGAAATATTTCCAGTAACACTTGCAGTAGAACAAATTGTAAATGGATTTAAGTTAATTGCAACTAGTGATGAGAATAATGAACAAATTAGTAGTTATAATTTTTATATTAATAATGAATTATATAAAACAGTAGTAACATCTGAAAAAACAGCACAAATAGAAGTAACTGATAAAGAGTTTGGAAATTTACCATGTTATGTAAGAGTAAACAGAAACAATGGACAAAATGATAAAAGTCTAGAAGTAATTGCAGAGAACTATTTTATTAGAAACAAAACAGACATGGAACTATTTAGAGATAGTGTAAATAATGGCAATTCTTATTCTGGAAAAACTATTAAATTATTAAGTGATATTGATTTACAGGGCTCAGAAAGTAGTCAGTGGACACCAATAGGTACAACAGAAACAATATTTTCAGGTACGTTTCAAGGAAATGGTCATCAAGTGAATAATCTTTATATTAATAATAATCAACCAAATCAAGGATTATTTGGTGTAAGTTCAGGGCATATTTTAGATTTAAATTTATATGGAAGTATTGCTAGTACAGAGGAAAATATTGGAGGTATTGTAGGAAGCAATAGTGGTACAATAGAAACCTGTACTAATCACTCAAACATTACAGGAAATTATTATGTAGGAGGTATATCTGGTCAGACAAATAATGGAAATGTAATTAATTGTAGTAATACAGGCAACATTACCGGTCTTAGTACTGATTCAGAAAATCTTTCTAGAGTAGGCGGAATTGTTGGATACAAACTTGGTACTGGTCAAATAGAAACTTGCACTAATGCCGGAAACATAAATGGTCAAACACAGGTAGGAGGAATTGTTGGTGGAAATGATGGTAATATATTAGAATGTACAAATAACGGAATAGTAAGTGGAACAGTAGAATTTACGGGAGGTATTGTAGGGACTACAGGCAGTGGAACTCTTACAAGATGTGATAATTATGGTAAAGTTATTGGTATTGAATCAGTAGGAGGGATTTCAGGAGTTCAAGGAGTAGAATCAAAAGGAGGCTCATTTATAACAAAATGTAGCAATAAAGCTGATATCACTGGAGAATATGTAGTAGGTGGAATTTCTGGTTTTACTAGTAGCAGTTCTAGTATTTCACTTGCTTATAATATAGGTAACGTTACAGCTACACTAGGTAAATTTATTGAAAATAGTAATTATATATCACAAGTGGGAGGAATAACCGGAGCAAAAGAAGACGGAAATGGATATATAGATAGTTGTTATAATACTGGAATAATAAAGTGTAGTAGTTTAGATGCAAAGCAAACAGGAGGAATAATAGGAGGAAATAATGGAAATATTAGTAACTGTTATAATGTTGGCAGAGTAGACGGACAAATTGAAGTAGGAGGAATTATAGGAACCTCAATTAGAATGCGGCACTACTCCATATAAAATCTTAAATTGCTATAACCTTTCAAATGTAATAGGTACTCAACTTGTAAATGGTTTATTTGGAATAATTATTGATTATAACATACAAAATTGCTACATTTTAGAAAATACAACAGATGATGCTAATAAAACTGGAACTATTACGCAATTTAATGCATCTAATATGGGAGAAAACTTTGTAGATGATGAATTAGTAGAAGGAAGTACAAGCGAATATAAGTACAATAATGGGTATCCAATTTTGAAATGGCAAGTTGAAGAGTAAGATATCAATATGAAATAGTAATAAAGAAGTAGATATGAAATGTGTATCTACTTCTTTATTTATATATAAATTTTTATATTATACATAGAGAAATTTAGAAATTGTAAAAATTGGTAATTTACTATTTTCAATATATATTAATTATTTTATGAATGAAACACTTTTTAATATTTATCTTTTATGCCTTATAACTCTCGCAATTTCTTCTATAATAATTTTATTTGTAAAATAGTATCTGTCATATTTATATCCAAAAATCTTTTCAAAGTTTACAATTGATTTTTGTTCATCTCTATTATCTATGGCATATTTAATTGCATTTCTAATTTGTACACTATTAAAGCCTATACAATTCAAAGCTATTTGGTTATAAACATCTTCAATTACAATAAATTCATTATCACTATTTATAACAATTTGAATAGCTTTGTTTAAAAGTTTAGTTCCTTTAAGTGTAGGAGTTAATCCTAAATTTCGTAGTATATTAAAAATTAAAATTGTATTTTTAGAACTTATTAAATTATTTGTTTGAATACAATTTTTTATCAATTAAATATCCCCCATATTTTATGAAATAATACTATTTACAATCTTAATATAGCAGGATTATGTAAAATAATCAAAAAAGTAGAACTTACGTAATATACAATAAAATTTGCATATTACGTAAGTTTTAAGATTAATTTTTATACTATTTATATTAATTTATCGTCATAGATTAGAATTTCAAAGTAAAATCACCAAATATTGCGTTTAACGTAAATAAAAACACAGGAGAGCGACAAATGGAAATCCCCCTGTGTTTTACTTTAAATATTGCTATTTAAAGCTATATAATTAATCTAAACTATTGCAACTAGCCTAGAATAATTAACTTAATTATACTAAAAATTTATATAAAATTCAATATTTTTAAAATTTAGGAGGGAAAAGTTTTACCCTCCTTTTCATGTCGAACAGTTTTTAAGCTCCTGGGCTTCCGTCCGTCTAAACAAAATTCTTGTTCCATTTGTCGCTCTCCTTTACTATGTATTCTATAAGTAAAAAATCAATTATGATAAAAGAAGATAACAAATGTTACCTTTAGAAGTCCAAGCAGTTGCAATGCTTGGATATCAATCATAATTGAAATCAAGTATTGCAACTTGATGAATAGCTATAAAACCATTCTTTCTACATTATAGTATTTATATTATACCATATTTTGTAAAAAATCTCAATTTGTTTAGTAACGTAGCCTTGCAATTGATATAAGTGGAAAAATATGTTATAATCGTATTATGTAAAGTATATTAGAGGTGGTTATATGTCTAATTTCGATAAAAAAGAATTTGGTAAAAATATTAGAAAATTTAGAAAAGCCAAAGGATTAAGTCAAGAAAATTTGGCAATGGCAATAAATAAAACACCTGCAACGATTGCTAGATATGAAAATGGCGAAATTACACCTAATGCGGAACAAATATATCTCATTTGTAATGAATTAGGTATTTATGAAAATGAACTCTTTAATAGTACAAGAAAAATAAATAATACTGAAAATAGTATTAACCCATTTAATACAGATACACTTTATCTATATTACATAGCATACTATCCTAAATCTAAAAAGTACGATAAAGGTAAATTTAGATTAAAGCTTATCCAAAAACCTGATTTATGCAAAGTTGATTTTATGGATTACAAAAAGGATTTTATCTATTTAACTGGATATTTACAATCTGATAATCATATAACTGTATTTGTTTTTGAGAATTATAAAGAAAACAACTTACGTTTTGAACTTTCGCATCTCATAGTAAATATAGCAAGAGGCACAAATAAGCTAATGTTAGGAACATTCCATTGCACAAACGGACAATATGTACCTAGTATTAGAAAATGTATTGTTTCTAAAAATGATTTAGAATTTACAGATGCCTTATTAGAAAAATTAAAAATAACGGATTCTGAAAAAGAAAGTTTAAATAAAAATAACATTTTGTACCTTGATATAACAGATACATACACTTTTGAAAATGAATAATTAAATAAACTTACTTAAAAAGCACTTAAAATATAGCTATTATCTATATTTCAAGTGCTTTTTTATGCACGTAAATAAAAAATAAAAATCTTTCTAATAGGCTACTAGACTTACTTGTAGCCTATTTCGTTTTTTGAATTTTCTTACAAGTTCTTACAAACTTATATATTTCCGTACATTTTATGGATTTTCTTTACAAAAATACATGTAATCCCTATTTCATTGTATGATAAACCCAGTTCGAACAAATATCAGATTTCTAGAAATCTAAAATTTTCGAAAAGAGGTTTTAGAATATGAAAAATCCAAAAAAGAAAAACTTAAAATTTACAAAAGATAAAAAAGAGTTACATTCAATTATTGAAACAATCATTGATACCGAGGCAATCATTAAAATAATTGAGAATAACTATTATCAAAGAACTATGCAAAATGTAGATAATGCAGATGTTAGTATTAATCATTTAGAAAATATCTTTACAAATGAAACTTATTATTTGGCAATGAAAATAGTACCTTTACTTGAAAGAAAGGTGTTGTATCTATCATATATAGAAAATTGCAGATTAAATGATATTTGTAGAAGGTTAAAGATAGATAAAAATCAAGTAATTGCTTTAAGAAATAAAGGAATAAACCATTTTAAACATAATTTAGAAATATTATATAAATCTGAAAAATTAAAAGATGGTACTAAACAATGAGAAAAAAGGTTAAAAAATTAAAGCAAATTCCTTCTATTATATCTAATACTAAAGTTCCTATTAGAGTTTTATATAAAAAGGTAGGACAAATTCCAGAAGTAAAGATTATTAGTGACGTCTACAAATTAAAAAAAGCTATTGTGCAAAGAAACCTTGATATTATTTCTTATGAAAAACTATTTATCGTTTGTCACAATAAAAAGACGAATTCTCATATGCCACCAAATATTTTTCTGCCTTTCAATAGAGTTGTAGGAGATTTTATTGTAGTAGATATAGACAGAAAAAAACGCGAATTTAAAAGTCTTTCACAGGAAGATATTATATGGTATTCGGAAGATTTAATAAATAAAGCACCGCCTAATACGACTATGGTTAGTAGAGATAAGAAATTAACTAAAGTTACAGATGCTTACGAAAGAGGCTTTGAAGATAATAGATATTATAAGGCTAATAATTTTGAAAAAACATTAATAAGTGTACTTGTCAATTTAGAACTAGTTTTAGCTAGTATTTTAAAAGGAAATGGAGATGATAAAAAATAATGGAGAATATTAATAAAATTACAAATACAGAATTAATTGATACAAAAGAAAGAGAAGAATTAAGAGGGCAAATAGTAATGAGTTATTTGGCTAAAATGAAAAATCCATTTGTAACATTGTCTGTATTAGATGTTTCAAAGGATTTACATATTGGAATAAACCAAGCTTATGATTTATTTAAGCAGAATGATTTTCCAGCAATTAATATTGGAAAAAGAAAAGTCATAACATTGGCTTCTTATCTATTATGGAAAATGAATAAAAAAGGGGGTGTATAAAATGCCGATAAAAGGATCTAATGAAGGCTATGTATTTTTTAATAAACAAAGAAAAAAGTGGAACGCACAATATAAAGAATATGATTCCAAGACAGGTATTAGTAAAACAAGAACTAAAAGTTTTAAAACAGAGGAAGAAGCAAAAAAATATCTAGCAACTGTAATGTATCAAAAAGAAAACCCTTTATATATTGAACATCATGGAATACCAATTTGTGAAGTTATGAAAGCAAATCTAAAATTAAAATCAGATACCAATCAAATATCTCCTACACAATTTGGCAGAGTAACTAAAACCATAGAAAAAATAGAAAAAACACCTTTTGGAAATAAAAATATCGACGAAATAACATCAAATGAAATTCAATTATATTTAAACTCTCAAACACATTTAAGCAATTCGTCAATTAAAAAGTTATACCAACAATTTAATCAAGCTTTCAGAATCGCAATAAATAAAGGATATTTAATGCAAAATCCAATGATAAATGTTATATGCCCTAGAAGTGAAAAAGAGGATAAGATAGTTCGTGCATTAACCGTAGACGAACAGCAAGCTTTTACAGAATATTTGTTAAGTAAGGATGTATCACATTGTAAATATAAAAATATATATTTAATTCAAATGTATATGGGCTTGCGTGTTAGTGAAGCTCTTGCACTTTCAATGTATGATATTGATTTGAAGCATAAAAAAATGAACATTAATAAAACTTTAACGACTGATGAAATTGGCGGAGTTATAATGGGAAAGAAAACTAAAACTTATGCAGGCAAAAGAATATTACCTATACCAGATTTTTTGTACCCATATATTGTTGAACAAATGAATGTTGCTAATAATCAAACAAATAATGAGGAAAAACTTTTATTTAAACCGCTTAATCAAAAATATACTAAAAGGGAGAATGTTAATTCTGAACTAAAAAGGATATTAGAAAAATACTTTAATATTACAGATATATCAACACATAGTTTAAGACATACTTTCGGAACAAGATGTATTGAGAGTGGTATGGCTCCAGTTGTTGTTCAAAAATTAATGGGACATAAAGATATTGGCGTTACATTAAATACTTATACATCTGTTTTTGACAAATTCAAAAATCAGGAAATTGATAAAGTAAATCAATATTACTTAAATGAAAATTTAATTACTGATAATAGTAAAAATTATATTACTGATAAAAAAATACATGATAATCAGGAGAGATAAAATTAATAAAAATTAAAATAAATTAATATTAATTAAACAAAATGAAGATAAATACTATAAAATTAACATTTTAATTGGCTTTTTTGAGTGTTTAGTGTTTTTACTAAACAATGATTTTATCGACAAATTGATATATTGCAGTAATGTAAGTGATTTGAAGGATTTTCGTATTAAGAAAAAAAGCTTTATATTAAATATATTTAAGATATGAAAGTATTGCTACGCAATGGTTTGAACAGTGTTTCCTAAACAACGCCTAAACAAATTTTTAAAATTAAATTTTTGTTTAGGTAATTGTTTAGGAAAACCAAAAATCAAAATAAATTAAAATCCGTGAAAAGCTTGATATATCTAGTGAATTTTAATTTTTAAAAATTAAGTAAAAAAGTAAAAAGTTATAAACAATAAAATAGCCTGTATCCCTAGATACAAGCTATTTACAACACTTTTTATGCTGGTCGGGGCGACACGAATCGAACGTGCGACCTCATGGTCCCAAACCACGCGCTCTACCAACTGAGCCACGCCCCGAAATATATAAATTTATCTTTAACAAAGCTGACTAATATAATATAACACATTTTTTTAAATTTTGCAACATTTTTTTGAAAAAATCTATTGAATTAATTTTAAAATCAAAGTATAATAGTTATATAATGCAGTTGTAGCTTAACTGGATAGAGCATTCGGCTACGAACCGAAAGGTTGGGGGTTCAAGTCCCTCCAGCTGCACCATATAAGAATATATAGTTAAAGCACTTGTAAATTAAGTGCTTTTATTTTTGTATTATCTGTCAATATTTGACATACAAAATTCTATATGCTAACATATAAATAATAAATAAAAGGGAGGGAAAACTAATGAAAACAAGGAAAATTGTATTAATTATTGTTCTATTAATTGTATTTCTTTTTATAGCTATTTGGGGAATAAGAGAGTATGTTTTATGGAATGATGGAAAATTACAAAAAGATAATCCAATGTCTAAAGAAGAAGTTTTAGAATTATTAAAGAAAGGAGAGAAATATCCTAATTACTATATTTCTTTTGCTGACTCTAATAATGCAAAATATGATATTTATGTAAAAGATAATGTGCTTGTAGAATATTATAACAACGAATTTTTGTTAAGAGAAGATTATAACAATAATGAATATATTATGATTTCTAAAGCAACAGATAAAGAAGTAGCAGGAATTAGTCATAGTTTGAGAAAACAAGAATATCAGCAAGCAGGTATGGATTATTCTATTGTAAATAAACTAGAATATAAATACTTGGGAGAAAAAGAAGTAGACGGAAGACAAGTTATTTATATACAATTAGAAGATGAATCAGCTTATACTAAATTTGTAATCGACAAAGAGACAGGAATTATAGTAAATAGAATAGACCTAAGTAAAGTATTTATTTTTACAGCACATAAAAATGAAACTAAAAGAGAATTAAAACTAGATGTAGTAACAGATGAAAATGTGGCTAGACCAGATTTAAGCAGATATGAAGTAGTAGGAGAATAGATTTAATACCGATAAATAAAAATGTCATCCTTTTTAGTATGATATTTTTTTACGAAAAATTATTCTAATAGAGATTGTAATGCTTATAATTACAGTATATTATCATTTATATAAAAGGCAAAAATCATAGTATTAAAAATAAAAATAGGACATAATTATTATGAAGTGATATGAAATAAATATATTATATAAGTAGAAAAATGTAGAATTATGTTGTATAATGTAAATGATTAATTAATTTTAGGGAGTTTTATGGAAGAAACGAAGAAATTAAATTTTCACCAAATTTTGTGGTACTTTATAATTTTCAGTATTATAGGTCTTTTAATAGAAACACTATTTTGCTATTTTACATCTGGAGTTATCGAAAGCAGAAAAGGGTTACTATGGGGACCTTTTTGTCCTGTGTATGGAGTTGGAGCAGTAATATTAATTATTTTATTAAATAGTGTGGATACAAATAAGTATTTTAAACTTTTTATATATGGATTTTTTATTGGCTCAATATTAGAATATCTTATGAGCTATGTATTAGAGGCTATGTATTCAGTTAGATTTTGGGATTACACATATACAGGAAATTCTATTAACGGAAGAATCTGTATATTATATTCTTTATTTTGGGGAGTTTTATCTATTTTTTTACTAAAAGTTGCTAAGCCTAAAATAGACAATTTAATTAATAGAATTCCTAAAAGTATAGAGAAAAAAATGGATATTTTTATTACTATATTTTTTATAATAAACGTAATTGTAACTGTTTGGGCAATACAAACTTATGAAAATAGAGCTGCTGAAATTTATAACGGAACTTACAATAATAAAATAAACAGCAACTCTACAAATAATTCTATATTTAAGAAGATAGAAGAAAAACATTTTACTAATGAAAGAATGAAAAAAACTTTTCCAAATTTAAGAATTAAAGATAAAGATGGAAAAGAAATTTGGATAAAAACAATTTTGTAGTTTTTATACTATTATTAAGTTTAATTAAATATAAAACCAATAATACCGAAGATAATAAATAATATTCCAGAAAGTTTTTTCATAGATTCTTCAGAAATATGATTACTTAAAAATTTACCAAAGAATATTGCAATAGCATCGCAAACAACCATTCCTAAAATAGCACCAATTATTAGGGAAAGTTTTAAATTGGAGTATTGAATTCCAAGTCCAATTGAGGCTAAAAAAGTTTTATCTCCAATTTCACCAATAATTATAGAAATTGCTACAATAAAAGTATATCCAAGTTTTAAATTAGATATATTTCCAAAACTATATAATTTATTAATAATACCGTCTTTCTTACTATTGTCCATAGATAGTAAGACTTTTTTTGGTATAAAAGAGTATAATCCTATTAAAATAAACGAAATATATGTAAAAATTTTAAGAGTATT
>ULWW01017111.1_pt1 | contig 10013 bp, 10 predicted proteins | sample 1960741 | NCBI WGS metagenome assembly ULWW01 (sample SAMEA4835823, study PRJEB28245) | human gut metagenome | biome: gut microbiome; material: fecal sample | place: Denmark | collected 2008
TTTCATAGATATTTCACTATATATTATATTTAATTTATAGCGAAATATCTATGTTTTGAGGCTAACTATGAATAATAGATACAATCGTCATAACAGACGAAAATACAGTCTGAAAGTTCATATAGGCCTTGTAACCAAATGCCATAAGCAACTACTAATAGGCTTTATTGCTGATGATGTTAAACAAAAGATTCTCGATATAGCTAATACTCATGGCTACGAAATCATTGCGATAGAAACTGACAAAGACCCTATACATTTCTTATTAAGTTACGATACAACAGATAGAGTCTGCGATATTGTCAAAATTGTAAAGCAGGAAACAACATACCACTTATGGCAAAAGTATAGTTCGGTCTTATCAAGACAGTATTGGAAGGAAAAAACATTTTGGTCAGATGGTTATTTTGCTTGCAGCATTGGAGAAATATCATCAGCAACTATACAAAAATATATTGAAAGTCAGGAATAATAGATACGATTTACGAGGCTCCTCCCACCACCTATTGGCAGTGGGTTTCCGCCTATGACAAACGAAAGGATTTATTTATAAAAAAAGAACATGCCTAAGCATGTTCCTTAATGAGTTCATCCATTTTAGTCTGTATTCTAGATTTTACAAGATTAGCCACTTCTACACTGCTCATATCCTTATATTCTTCATAAGGGATTGGTGATAGATAATGAATACCACAATCAACTCTCTTAATAGAGTTACTATCTAACACTTTAAAACAGTTATGCATAACACATGGAATAATTGGCACCTGTGCATCCATAGCTGGTTTAAATGAACCACCCTTGAATTCTAATAATTCATTTCCCTTTTTAGAACGTGTTCCTTCTGGGAAGATGACATAAGGAATACCTTCAGACATTTCCTTTTTAACCTGTCTCATAAGCTTCATAGAAGCTCTTAAGTTTGTACGGTCAATAGCTGGATATTCCATGAATTCAGCCACATCTCTTAAGAAGATAACATCTAATAGTTCTTTTTTAAAGACAATCTTGAAAGGACGTTCAATACTGTCAAATAATGCAAGGATATCAAATAATCCCTGATGGTTTGGAGCTACAAAGAAACCACCTGTTTCAGGAAGATATTCTGTACCTGTAATAGTTAGATTAACACGTGCTCTTTTAGTTGCTTTCTTTAGAAGTCTTCTTGTCCAGTCAATACGATCCTCAAAAGGAATCGTATCCGTATGCTTCTTAATATGTTTTAACTGGAAAATCAGTACTGGTAATTCAAAGAAGAAACGAAGCACAATTAATATAAGTCTTTTCATTTTTGATAGATTTCTAGTGTAAATGTCTCAAATGGCTTTTCTTCTACGAGACGATAGTTATATTCAGAAAAGTCAGGGAAATATGTTTCTCCTGTATAGTCTCCAGGAATACGTGATAAAAGAATCTGATCACAATATGGAAGTGCCTGTTGATATACAGAAGCACCACCGGAAATAAAGAGGTCTTCACCACGTTCTTTAAAAGATTGAATCGTTCCTACTAAATCATCCACGACTTCTACTCTATCATCTTCAAAGTTATGAGAGAGAACGATTGTATGACGTTTAGGCAAAGGTTTACCAATGGCCTGGTAAGTTGTTTTCCCCATTAATAATGTATGATTGAGTGTTGTACTTCTAAAGTGTTTAAAGTCTTCGCTGTTATGCCATGGCATCCCATTGTCTGTTCCCTTCTTACCAATGAGATTATTCTTATCAGCTGCAACAATGATAGTGATCATACACTGACCTTACCTTTCAATGGACCATGAGACTGATAACCTTCTAGCTTGATATCTTCAATCTTGAAATCAAATAGATTATCAATGTCTTTATTTAATACAAGACGAGGAAGAGGAAGTGGTTCTCTTTCAATCTGCGTCTTGACTACATCAAAGTGATTCTTATAAATATGAGCATCACCAATTGTATGAATAAATTCTTTTGGTTCATAGCCACATACCTGTGCAAGCATACATGTAAGTAAAGCATAAGATGCAATATTAAACGGAACACCTAAGAATGTATCAGCACTTCTCTGATATAACTGACAGCTTAAATATTTCTTATCACTTGATACATAGAACTGCATGAGTGTATGACATGGTGGTAAAGCCATCTCATCTACCTGACTAGGATTCCATGCAGAAATAATATGCCTTCGAGAGAATGGATTATTCTTTAAAGAATCGATGAGTTTCATTAGCTGGTCAGTGCCTTCATTATTGAAGTTACGCCACTGTGCACCATAAACAGGGCCTAAGTTACCATGTTTCTTCGCAAAGTCATCATCATTCTTAATCTTTTCTACAAATTCTTCTAATGTTTCACCGTTAAAGTCTTCACTCTTCTTAAAGTCTTCATAAGGCCATTCATTCCATATTTTCACATTACGGTCTACAAGATATTTAATATTTGTATCACCTTTAATAAACCATAATAGTTCTTCCGCAATAGGACGTAAATACATCTTCTTAGTAGTAAGAAGAGGAAATCCTTCACGTAAATCATAGCGTGTCTGATATCCAAATACAGAACGTGTACCAGTCCCTGTGCGATCAGGACGGTCTTCACCATGTTCTAGGATATATCGACATATATCTAGATATTGTTTCAAATTTTATTCCTCCTTTATGCATTTGACCACATGATAACACAAATAATCATAAATGGGATATACAAATACTTCTTCTTTGTATAAAAAAGAAGAAGTATTTCTACTTCTTCATCTGTTCACGGTAGTTTTCCATCATGCCTTTGAATATTTCAGCACTTGTAGGAGGGGTAAATGTTACTGCGTTCGCACCTGCTTCAATGACTTCTTTAATTGTGTCTTCTGTTGGTCCACCAGTCGCAATAATTGGAAAATCCTTATCAATAGCGCGTAGTGCCTTGACGATTTCTACTGTTTGTTTTCCACCAGATACGTTGATGATTTTAGCACCACTATGTAACATACGTTCTTCTAAGTCTTCATCTAGTGATACTACAGTGAGGACAATAGGAATATCTACTAGACGTGATAATTCTCTGATCATTTCTGTATGTACAGGGGCATTGAGTACAACAGCAGCTGCACCATGTAATTCTGCATCTAAGGCAATCTTGAATACTCTTGCACCATTGGTAGTGCCTCCTCCTACTCCTACAAAAACCGGTTGTCTAGCAACGCCAATAATTGCATTGGTGATCTGGATTGTAGGTGTAAAAGGATAAACAGAAAGAATCGCATCTGCGTTATTATTCGCAATAAGTGCGACATCTGTACTAAACAATAAGCTTTTTATACGTCTTCCATTCACATTAATACCACTGGCTTTGTACATCACTTCTGGTACTTCTACAGTATGTTTTAATGTGGACTGTATTCTTGGTGTCATTTTAGGGGTTTTCATTAAATCATTCATTTTTTCTCACTCCTTTGAGTATTATTATACTCACGTTTTAAAAACAGTATATGAACAAAAGAAAAAAACCAGCAATGCTGGTTTTTAGATTAAGAATGCGAAATATGCGATAAATAGTAAGAATAGTACCCAGACCATCTTGTTGATGTTTTTAGCCTGACCTGTCGCAATCATGCTGATAACATAAACGATGAATCCTAATGCGATACCATTACTAATTGAATATCCAAGAATCATGAAGATGATAGTCACGAAACCACTTGCCGCAAAGATCAAGTTATCCCACTTGATATCCTTTAACTGTGAAGCCATTAAGATACCAACGATAACTAAAACTGGGGCAGTGACTGCATCAGTAATCATAGATAACACTGGATAGAAGAATACTGTTAATAAGAAACAGATTCCTGTTGTACATGAAGTCAAGCCTGTACGTCCACCTACACCAACACCTGAAGTAGATTCTACGAAAGATGTCACTGTAGAAGTACCAATCATTGAACCAAATACTGTACCTACTGCATCTGCAAGTAATGCACGTTCAACATTCACTAATTCACCATTTTCATCAATAAGATCAGCCTTTGATGCAACAGCGACTAATGTACCGGCAGTATCAAAGAAGTCTACGAATAATAATGAGAAAATTGCAACGATACACTGTGGATGAGTGAGTATTTCGTTGAAGCCTCTTACAAAAGCACCTACTAAACTGAAATCAAAGTTGACTGATACAACTTTAGTTGGTAACTGTGGCATTCCCTTTAATCCAAAAATCGAACCAAATACAACACCAACGACCGCAGTAATGATTAAGCCATAGAATACGGCTGCTGGCTTATTCTTTACTAATAATACTAATGTGATGATGATTCCAAATAAAGCAAGTAATACTGTTGGATCCTTTAAGTTTCCTAGTGCTACAAATGTCGATTCACTTGCCACTACGATACCTGCATTCTTTAAACCTACAAAGGCAACAAAGAAACCAATACCTGCACCAATCGCAAGCTTTAACTGTGCAGGAATCGCATTAATAATCATACGACGGATGTTTGTCACTGTAATGATGACAAAGATGATACCTGACACGAATACGCAGGCTAATGCCCCTTCAGGTGATAATCCCATCTGTCCTACAATTGTATAAGTGAATAATGCGTTAACACCCATACCTGGTGCAAGAGATACAGGGTAGTTTGCCATTAATCCCATGAAGATGCTTGCGGCACCTGCAGAGATTGCAGTCGCTAAAAAGACACCCTGATGACTCATGTGTGCCTGTCCTAAGATGGCAGGGTTGACTGCAAGAATATAGGCCATTGCTAAGAAAGTAGTAATACCAGCGAGTATTTCAGTCTTAACACTTGTCCCATGTTCTTTTAAGTGAAATAATTTTTCCATTGTTTTCTCCTCTCAAAACAAAGCACTATTATAGTACATAATTACACTTTATGCAAACACAAAAAAATCCCCTTATAATGGGGATTTATCGTATTTCTTCATGATATCTAGAATAGAATTGATAACTTTTTCAAGGGAACCATCATTTATAATATGATAGTCGCATGATAACATATATTTATCTCTACGTTCTTTATCTAAAGCATAAAGCTTGTCTGGACCATCCTTTAATAAGGGTCTTCCACTTGGATCGACATCCTTCACAATATCTTCAATTGGACGGTCAATATAGAAAACAACACCATTTTTCTTTAGATATGCAATATTTTCAGGTCTTTTAATCACCCCACCACCCGTAGAGATGATCTTTCCTTCTAACTCAGATACTTCTTTACAGCATGTTGTTTCATTATTTCTAAAATAGTCTTCAGAAATTGCGAACATATCTGGAATGGACATATTAAAGCGATTCACAAGATAATCATCTAAGTCAATCATTTCATGACCTGTTTTTTGTGAAAGAATTTTTCCGAATGTTGTTTTACCACTTCCCATAATTCCAATTAAAACGATATTTTTCATGATTCCTTCCTTTCATAGTTACCAATCATTCTAAATGTATTGGTATATGTTTTGATTTCCTGTAAGGCACGCTGGACATGATCTTGATTCAAGTTACCATCTATATCTAAATAGAAATAGTATTCCCATGGAGATAATGGAAGTGGTCTTGATTCAATGCGGGCCATGTTGATGTTGTGTTCCTTAACGACTCTCATGACTTCATAAAGAGCACCGACTTCATGATTGACTGTGAAAACCATACTGATACGATTGGCAGATGGTCTTATTTCATATTGTCTTGCGATAATGATAAAGCGTGTATGATTGCTTTGATCATTTTGTATTGCCTTGGCAATAATATCAAGATTATAGAGCTTAGCTGCTTCACTAGAGGCAATCGCCCCTATTGTATTATCCTGTGCTTCACTGATATACTTAGCAGCTGCAGCAGTGTTCAAATACTCATGACCTTCAATATGATGTGAAGTTAAGAATTCAGAAGTCTGTTTTAAGCCCTGTACATGACTATAGACATCTTTGATATCGTCTAAAGTAGCTCCTTTGATACCAAGTAGATTCTGGTCTATTGTGATAGACTGCTCACCTACAATATAAAAGCCATACTTAGTGAGTAAGTCATAGTTATCATTAATAGCGCCTGTAGAAGAGTTTTCTAGAGGAAGTACACCATAGTCTATATCTCCTTCTTCTAATGCCTTATAGACATCTTCAAAGTGAGGATAGTTGATGCCTTCAATGTCTCCAAACCAGCTTTTCATAGCCTGATTAGAGAAAGAACCAGGAACACCCTGATACCCTACTTTAAAGTGTTCTTTAAGTTCTGTTGCTTCATATTTCTTTAAAGGAATAAAAGTAGACTGATAGCTTTTAGATAAGTTCATTGTATCCTGAACAAACGTTTTCGCATAGGCTTCAAGAGACTTATCTTCTAAACGATCTACATTCTTCTGGATAACTTCTTTTTCTCTATCTTTCTGAAAAATCTGCATATCATGAGCTAATTTATATGTAATAACATCTTTCGCAACATGCATACGTTTTTCAAATAAAGCGATGATTTCCTTATCAATTGCATCTATTTCTTCTCGACAAGTTTTTAAATCTTTCATAGCGCCTCCAGCATATCTAATACACCTAGTGCTGCCATAGCTTCCACAACAACAATTGCACGAGGAATGATACATGGATCATGTCTTCCAACAATTTGTAATTCTGTATTTTCATGTGTTTTCACATTGATTGTATTCTGTTTTAAAGAGATAGATGGTGTTGGTTTAATGCCTACTGTAAATAATAGTGGCATACCATTAGAAATACCACCAGTAATACCACCATTATGGTTTGTAGAAGTCTTGACTTCTTCTCCTTCATAATAGTAAGCATCATTCGCCTCTGTTCCTTTGAGTAAAGTAATATCATCTAGATCACCAAATGAGACTGACTTTACAGCAGGAATACTGAAAAGTAATGGTGATAAATGGGCTTCAATACTATCAAAGAAAGGATTTCCAACTCCAGCAGGGAGTCCTGTTACAGCACATTCAATCTTTCCACCTACACTGTTGCCTTCTTTTCTTGCTTCTTCGATTGTTTCCTGCATCTGTGCATAAATATCATCATGAATAACAGGATAGTCTTTCTGGTTGAGTTCTTCTAAGTAAGCTGGAGTAATATTTAGTGGATAATGCGTATCTTTCACATCTTTAATAGATAGAATATGTGCACCGACATGAATGCCTTTTTCTTTTAAAATCTGTTTTGCGATAGCACCTGCAAATACAATAGGGGCTGTGAGTCTTCCAGAGAAGTGTCCTCCGCCTCTGACATCATTAAATCCTTTGTATTTAATATAAGCAGGATAATCTGAATGTCCTGGACGCATATTATCCTTCAAATAAGAATAATCCTTAGAATGCTGAGATGTATTCTTAATGATGCCACAAAGTGGTGCACCTGTTGTATAGCCATCTAAGACACCACTGAGTATTTCTACTTCGTCTGCTTCTTTTCTTTGCGTACTCATTTTGTTCTTACCTGGAGCACGTCTTTGCATATCCTTATTAATAGCATCCATGTCTAGCTTAATACCAGCAGGAAGATTACCTATTGTGATTCCAATAGCCTTCCCATGGCTTTCACCAAATAAAGATAATTCGATATGATGTCCCCAATTAGCACTCATGGTACTCACCACCTAGTGACTTGAAGTCTTCAAAGAAGCCTGGATAACTCTTCTTTACACAATCCTTATCATCAATAGTAATTGGACCATTGGCACGTGTAGATAAAATAGCTTCAGCCATACACATACGATGATCATTAGAACTTGTCACTTCTGCTTTGTTATAAGAAGTTGATCCAGTAATAGTCATACTGTCTTCTTCTTCAACTGCATCTATACCAGTCGCTTTTAATAGTTCTACAGAAGCAGTTAAACGGTCACATTCTTTAATACGTAAACGTCCTGCATTGATGATGTGTGATGTCCCCTCTGATAGACCACAAGCCACTGATACAACAGGCATCAAATCTGGACATTGTGAAGCATCGATAGTGGCGGGTTTGATTTTATCGCAGACCACTTTAATACCCGCACTTGTTTCTACAATTTCTCCACCCATCTGTTCCATAATATCTAAAATAGCTCTATCACCTTGTGATGAGTGCATATTAAGATTAGTAAGTGTAATATCACTGCCAAGTAAATCAGCCACTAGATAGAAAGCGGCTTGTGAGAAGTCTGCTTCTACATTGTAATCACATGGTGTATAGTTCTGATTACCACGAATCTGGAATGCCTGATAATCATGATTAATGATTTCAATACCAAACTTTTCTAACATATCAAGTGTTAAATCAATATAGCCTTTAGATTCTAAAGGTGTTGTGATTTTAATTAAAGAATCACCCTGTAATAAAGGTAAAGTAAATAACAATCCACTGATAAATTGTGAAGAAACATTACCTGGTACTTCAAATATATCTGAATGAAGCTGACCATCTAGAATAACATCTAAACGTTCTGAGTCTTTTCTAAGATAGGCAATCTTTTGTTTATCAAAGATATCATAGTATACATCAAGTGGTCTTTGTCCGAGTTTTCCTTTACCGACAAAGTGTACGCGAGAAAAGTTAACGAGTGATAAAGGCATAAGGAAACGTAATGTAGAGCCTGATTCATGAGCATCTATTTCTACTCTTCCAAGTCCTAATGTAATAGAACCATCAATAATTAAAGTATCGCCTTCCTGCTTAATAATCGCACCTAAGGCTTTCATGCCTTCTATTGTGGCTTCAATGTCTTCTGAATAATCAATACCACTAATACGGCTCATACCTGGTGCGAGTGCTGCACAGATAATAGCACGATGGGCTAATGATTTAGAAGGTGGAACCGCAATTGTTCCTTGAAGTGTTTTTGGTGTAATAGTGATTTTTGTCATTATATGTCCTCTACTTCCAGAATCATCTCTTTCTGATCCTTATGTACATAATACTCTCCTATTGTTTTAAGTAAAACAAAAGATAGTGTTGAATTAATGTTTTTCTTATCAAGATCAATGGCTTTAAGTAGTTCTTTTGTAGGGACATTGGCCTGAGTAGGCAGGTTATAATGTCCTAATGCTTCTTCTATACGTTTTGTAGTCCCTTTTTCACATAATCCTTTAAGTTCTGCGATACGAGTAATAGCCACCATACCAATACCTACTGCTTCACCATGAGAATACTTTTCGTAATGGAAATGCTGCTCGATTGAGTGTCCAATTGTATGACCAAAGTTCAAGCATAAACGATCACCAAAGTCATAAAGATCCTTTTCTACGACATCTCTCTTAATATCTACACATTTATAAATAATTTCATCAATATCTTTATAAAGATCATCAAAATCCTTATACTGTGCTAATTGATCAAATAAAGCTTTATCTTTTATACAACCATACTTAATGACTTCTCCCATACCATCAGTAATGAAATGAGGGTCCAATGTTTTAAGTGTTAATGGATCAATTAAAACAAGTAATGGATGTTTAAAAGCACCAACTAAGTTCTTTCCTTCTGGTAAATCTACGGCAACCTTACCTCCTACAGAAGAGTCTACCTGTGATAATAGTGAAGTCGGAATCTGAACAAACTTAATACCACGCATATAAGTACTAGCCACAAATCCAGCTAAATCACCAATAACACCTCCACCTAACGCAATCAATAAATCAGTTCTTGTAATCTTAGCTTCTAGTAATTGTGAATAGATAGAAGGTAGAATATCAAATCTCTTAGATGGTTCTCCATGAGGAATAACGACTGTAGAGACTTCGTAAGAGTCTTTTAACTGATTGACCAACTGTTCTCCATAAAGTGGAAAAACGTTATCGTCAGAGACAATAACGATTTTCGCACCTGTGAAGACTTGAGAAATAAGTTCTTTGGCTTTATTTAAAATACCTTGTTCAATATATATAGGGTAACTATCTTTTCCTAAGTTCACATTTAGTTTCATATTAGATTTCCTTTCCAACAACTTTACCGATTTCTCTTAGTTCACTAATAAGTTTAGTATATTTTTCAGGCTTTAATGACTGAGCCCCATCACATAATGCATGTTCAG
>ULWW01044900.1_pt1 | contig 9989 bp, 10 predicted proteins | sample 1960741 | NCBI WGS metagenome assembly ULWW01 (sample SAMEA4835823, study PRJEB28245) | human gut metagenome | biome: gut microbiome; material: fecal sample | place: Denmark | collected 2008
TCTGCTGTCAGTTTGCTGGTCGCCGGCTGTCCTGCTGCTTGAAGAAGTACCTGTCTTACAACTTCATTGTATACGGTTGTTGCTGCGTTTGCATTGTATGCGCCATCATATAAGGAAGTATATAATGCACCGTCAGCAGTGGAACCATCTTTACTCTTTGTATAACGTAATGAATTATAAATCTGGTCGGTAACTTCTTTTGTCTTGCCATTCTTAAATTCTGCTGCTACTGCGTCGGATGCCGTCTTCTGTGCTGTTGCTTTTTCCTTGTCGCTCATCTTGGTGTTCAGTGCTTTATCTAACGTCTGAATACCCTGGTTAATGGTAGCTGCGCTGCTGTTTAATGTGTTGACGCCGGAAGCAAGGTCTCCACTCTTGGAATACAACTCACTCATACCGCTCGCATAATCTGCAAGACTGCTCTGTAAAGTATCGATTCCCTTTGCCAGATCAGAAGAACCGTCTTTTAACTTGGTACTTGCATCGGATAACTCATCTATCATATCATCTAAGGAAGAGCTGTCTCCCTTTTCCATAGATACCATACTGCCTGCATTCATAACGATGGTCATTGCAGTATCTAATTTGAAGTCCTTAACATCTGCAGTAACTTCAAAATCTTCTGGAAGTTCCAGATTATCTACGAAATCAGAATCTTTTACATTCAGACTTTCTTTAATTCCAGGAAGTGCATATCCGATGATGATGTTGTTATCACCATTGCTCTGTACTTTACCATTCTTTACTTCCACATTGGTAAAACTGTCATCGAGAACCATTGCTGTCACTGCTGCAAACGGAACTTTTACTTCTACTTCCTTACCATTTATGTTCTCTTTGTAAGAAGAATTGTTTGTATAATCAAAATGGATGGTAACTTTACCGGACTTTCCAGCCAGATCCTTTGGATCAATCTCATTTCCATCCAGATAGTAAGTTACTTTCTGGCTGACCGGAGCTTCCTCATCGGAAGTTCCCTGATAATAAATATCGTTGCCACCTGCTTTCCAGGTAAGTTTATCTCCGTCCTGGGTGAACTCTTCATCACCCTTTACATTTTTGATATCTTTTAAGTTTGACTGATCCTCTAATGTATCTGCTTTGTCTTTGTTTGTAAGATGATCGCTTACAATTGTGTTATATACTTTACCGCTTGCATCAGAAATCAGGTAAACGCTCTCGTCTTTTCCGATTTCCTTGTCGTTTGCTTTAATGGAAACCAGATCTTCAATATCACTGGCATCCACTTTATTATCACTGCCTGTTTCTGCAGTTGTCTCTACAGTTGCATCTTCTTTCTGGTCTGCCTGTACTGCAACTGCTGTCATGCTGCTTCCAAGCAGTGCAACGGTAAGAACACCTGCTACAATTTTGATTGCATATCTATTTCTAAATTTCTTTTTTAATTCTGGTAACTTCATAATGAATCAACCTCCTATTTATTCTTGTTACGGAAACCAGCGCTTGTTGCACAAATCACACGGTCAAATACCATCAACATGGATGGAAGTATAAGGATAACAACGATCATACTGATGATTGCGCCTCGTGCCATCAACATACACAAAGAACCGATCATATCAATATTTGAATACATTCCTACGCCGAACGTTGCTGCGAAGAAGCTCAATGCACTGACGATAATGGACTGAATTGATTTGCTCAGTGCATCTGTGATTGCCTCTTTCTTCTCCATTCCACGGAAACGGTTCTTCTTATACTTATTTGTCATAAGGATTGCATAGTCGACCGTTGCTCCCAGCTGAATAGTTCCGATAACAATCGAAGCAATAAACGGTAATACCGTTCCGGTGTATGCCGGAATACCCATATTGATAAAAATTGCAAACTCAATGACACATACCAAAATGATTGGCAGTGTAATGGACTTAAATACAATCGCAATGATCAGGAAAATTGCTCCTATGGAAATAATACTTACGTTCTTGAAATCCACATCCGTGATTTCAATCAAATCCTTCGTACATGGGGCTTCTCCTATAAGCATCGCTGTGTCATCGTATTTCTTAACGATCTTATTGATCTCGTCACACTGTTTATTTACTTCATCTGTCGCGGCAGCATATTCGGAAACGATGACCATCATCTGGTAATTGCCACTCTTGAAAACTTCCTTGATATCATCCGGAATCATCTCTTCCGGAATATCCGGTCCCATAATAGAATCAAGAGAAGCTGCAAGCTTAACACCATCTACCTTCTTGATATCATCGATCATATTCATACTGTCTTTCTTTGACAGATCACTTTTTGCCAGTACCATATGTGTTGCCCCCATATGATACTGTTCGGTCAGCTTGTCATTACCAACTTTACTGCTGAATGTCTCCGGCAATGTTCCGGTCAGGTCGTAGTACACATCTGTATGTGTGTAACCGTAGATTGCAGGAACTAAAACTACAAGGAATGCAATTACAAATACGATGTAATGGTTTGTGATCCATCCTGCAATTCTGCTCATATCCGGAAGAATCACTCTGTGTTTTGTCTTCTCAATTGCTTTGTCACATACAAGAATCAGTGATGGAAGAATTGTTACACAACCGATTACACCGAATACAACACCCTTTGCCATAACAATACCAAGGTCAAGTCCTAATGTGAAACTCATAAAGCACAGTGCAAGGAAACCAGCTACTGTTGTAATAGAACTACTTACAACAGATGTAATGGTATTAGAAATTGCATGTGCCATGGCACGGTTTTTGTCACCATCAAATCGTTCCTGCTGTTCCTGATAACTGTGCCACAGGAAAATCGAGTAGTCCATGGTAACACCAAGCTGCAGGACCGCTGCCAATGCCTTCGTTATGTACGAGATTTCTCCCATAATCACGTTCGAACCGAGGTTATATATGATTGCCATTCCGATACTGATCAAAAACAGGAATGGAACCAATGCGGAATCCATAGTCAGCGACAAAACGATCAGTGAAAGAATAACGGCAATCAATACATAGATCACACTTTCGTTTTCTGCCAGCTTACGGATATCATTGTTGACGGATGCCATACCACTGACAAAGCACTGTTTGCCAACCAGATCATTGATTTCCTGAATGGCATCCATTGTTCCATCCGATGACATGGACTCATCAAACAGCACCGCCATCAACTGACTGTCTGCGTCTTTGTTATTAAAGAAATTGTAGATGTCATCCGGTAATGCTTCACGCGGAATACTGAAATCCATTACAGATCCATACCAGATAACATTTTTTACATGCGGCACATCCTTAATTTCATCTGCAATTTTTTGCAGATCTTTGTCATCCATACCCTCAACGACTACGAACGAAAAAGCACCTGTTCCAAACTCATCCAAAAGAATGTCCTGTCCTTTCATTGTCTCGATCTCCCCCGGGAGATAAGAAAGGATATCATAGTTAATTCTGGTCTTTAAGTAACCGATTGCTGATGGAATCAGTAACAGGAAAGCCAGAATCAGAATCAGGAACCGACATTTAACGACTCCTTTTCCAAATTTAATCATAATGCTCACCATCCTATATATTTTTCATCGCATTTATCATATGAAAAAAGATTGAATATGAAAATATTCAATCTTTTTGTCCTGTATCAATGTAATATACATTTGTGTGCATTTGTATATTCTGTTATACATTCATGTGAAATTGTATGTATCTTATAATTCTTTAATAATATCCATCATCGAGCGTGTGATCATATACTGATAGGCCTCTGCCATCTCTTTCGGTGGCAGAACCATATTCTGATTGATCCAGGTCTCTGCCACAAAACAAAGTGACTCTGCATAATACGTGGAAATAATCTCCGGAGTCAGCCACTTATGTTTGGATTCCTTTCCCGTCATCTGCTCATTGATAATCGTCAGAAGTACTTCCCTCACACACTTGCTGGCAATACTATGAAACGTAACAGGTCCCTCCAGTTTCACCACATGGGAATAAAAAGCCTTATCTCTCTCGATATTGGTAAAAAGAAGAAGCATTGCTTCCGTAAACATATCATTGCGAATCAGAGGCTGGACCGGTTCTAACAATTCCTTTTTTATAATCCACTCCAGAAGTTCAAATTTGTCCTGAAAATGATTATAGAACGTAGGCCGAATCACGCCAGCCAAATCCGTAATCTCTTTAATTGTAATTTTTTCCAGTAACTTTTTTGATGCAAGCTGCTTTAAGCTGTCCGCCAGTAGCTGATCAATATCAGTTTTGTTCTGTGTAGCCATATCTTACCTTACTATTCATCAAATTCCATGGTTACAAAGTATCCTTTTTCCGTCTCCTTCACATCCACAACCGTTCCTTTACGGCTTTTGAGCCGCTCACTTACCGCATAATTTCCAGACATGGCAATTGCATGCTCAATTGTGTAATAATAAGAAGTCGGGAGTTTTCCCTCTGTAACTGACAATTCATCTCCGACCTTGGTAAGTCCAGGTCGTTCCATCTTAAATTCCATCCGTCTCATTTATCATCATCGTCCTCAACAAAATTAACATCCACCGTGGCATTACGACGGGCATAATCTTTTGCAGCACGGGTTGCACTGCTTGAGATCCATATATTAGAGACGCCATTATATATCAGAATGATTCCAACAACAATCGTCGCCTTCTCCATCACTCCAAAAGCATCAAACACACAAATAAATCCGCAGATCAGACTTATAATTGCAAGAATCAGATTTGCTCCCCAGGCATCATATCCACACTTCTTTGCTTCGATTGTCTCCTTGATTGCACGAAAGCCATGAAACAAAAGCACAACTCCAATGACAATCGGAATCAGACTGACAATCACTGCCGGCTGGACAAGGAACCAGATTCCCACGGCAAGTATGATCACACCCATAAGTACAGACATGCCGTTCGTAATAAAATTCAGAAAAAAGCTTCCGACATACACAGCCCCAATGATAATAAGTATCACTGCAAACACGCTTCCCATGAGGTTGATCACTCCATCATTGCAAATGATAAATATAAGCCCCAGCACAATACATAAAATAGATGATGCCAAAAAATCCGCTTTGATTCGTTTCAGAAAATCCTTCATATGCATGCTCCTTTACCTATTCATTTCAAATTTTGTGTCATTTATTATATCATTTCTCTATTTCCAGTTCAACTTTTCTGATGAATTTGCTATAATGAGTGGCGAAATAGAAATGCAGCCATTCAAGGCTACCTAAAAACTTATCATATAGGAGTATCAAACATATATGGGAAAAAAAGAAGTAAAAACAAACGCGGTACGCATTTTAGAGCGCAACAAAATAGAATACGAACTGATCAATTATGAATGTGATGAATTTATTGACGGCATGCACACGATTGAAAAAACCGGAGCTCCTGCTGAACAAACTTACAAAACGCTCGTTATGCAGGGAAAAAGCAAACAATACTATGTCTTTGTCATTCCAATTGCTGAAGAAGTAGACTTAAAGGCCGCTGCCCGTTCCGTCGGAGAAAAATCTGTAGAGATGATCCATGTCAAAGATCTCACCGCAATCACCGGATATGTCCGTGGCGGCTGCAGTCCACTTGGTATGAAGAAAGCGTTTCCTACCGTTATCGATGCATCTGCAGAACAGTTTGATAAAATGTATATCAGCGGTGGCCGCATCGGAACGACTATTGCACTCAACCCACAGGATCTTGCAAAAGTCGTTCGTGCAACTTTCGCCCCGATTCTTGCACAATAAAATGCATCAAACAAAAGCCACAAGCCCGGAAATCAATCATTCCTGTTCCTGGCTAGTGGCTTTTTATTATTTATTACAATATGTACATTTATAATATACGCAATTAAGATTATGATAATTTTTCTTCTAAAATGTCAAGAATAGTTTGTAACTCTGCGCCTTCTACCGGTGCCTGTCCGTAATCCACATGTTTCCAGTCGCTTCCCATTTCTCCTAAAAGATTACTTCCGGCATCTTTTGTCTTCTCAATCGTCATGTAACGTCCCTTCTGTTCCTTTTCATCCCATGCAAGATAAATACGATAACAAGACGGAACTCCCATCTCGCGATTCGGTAAATCGACACGGGCAATGGTCAAATCATCCGAAATGTTCAAAACCATAACGGAAAAATCTTCCGGCAGGTACGGATACATGCGTTTCTGCTGGTAAGACTCTTCAAACAGCTGATCAATATATTCTTCTTTTTTCTCGCAAAGCTGTTCCATCATCTCTTTGCCATTTTCAAATAAACGTCTTGGAAGAAATCCAAACTCAAACTGCTTACGCTCGAACAATACATACTGTTCCGGTGTCAACTGCATAGTCTTCACTTTTCCCGCATTCTTACGTGCTTTCTCCACTTCCTCAATGCGCTGTACCAAAGGCATTTTAAACACCAGATTATCCGTAAACGGATTGATTACAATTCCTCCGATATGTTCCGCCTGACGGCAGGCAACTTCATTGATTGCCAGATACGGCATATTGATAATTGCCGGACTCTTTGGTTCCTGCGGAATCTGTTCCTTTGAAGTATATGCCGGGAAAAACAATCCATTTTCCTGACTATTGAGCAGGCATGGAACCGGCTGATTCTGCTCATTCAAATTTGCCGGTACCAGAAGTCTGCATTTGCGGGCAATCTCAATAAGCCGGTTCAAATTTTCTCTGGTTTTCTCTTTTGTGTAGACTTTAATCTGTGCTTCAAGTTCCTCATTTTTGACATCAACTGTCATACTCTGATCTGTCGGCGCATTCTGCATTGCTTTCTGACTTTTATTTATTGCATTTTTAAATTTTTTCTTGTCAATCATGTGTTAACTCTCCTAAACCCACACCATATTCTGTATGCATATCACATACTTTTTTATTTTATCATACATTCTACATCAAACGCAATGAGATGCGAATAATTTCGATGTAACTATTCAGAATCGATTAAATAACGTAAAACCAGGACTCGTCCTGTTCATTTTGGTGCAAAGACTCATCGTCACTGTGATATACCAGTTCCTGATTCTTCACGCTGACTTTGGTACCCTTGCTGACAGACTTGGTAATAAAAGCATTTCCGCCAACAACGACACCTTCTTCGACCACTGTATTTCCACCAAGAATGGACGCGCCTGAGTAAATGGTTACATTATCGCAGATGGTTGGATGACGTCTCACATGGCGCAGTTTCTGTCCACCCTTTGTAGACAAAGCACCGAGTGTCACACCCTGATACAGTTTTACATGTTCTCCGATTACAGTTGTCTCGCCGACAACAATGCCAGTACCATGATCGATAAAGAAATATTTTCCGATGGTTGCTCCCGGATGAATATCAATTCCGGTTTTGCTGTGTGCATGCTCGGTCATCATACGTGGAATGAGTGGTACCTTCAAAAGAAACAGCTCATGTGCAAGACGGTACACTGTGATTGCATACAGACCTGGATAAGAGAAAATAATTTCTTCCTTGCTGCTTGCTGCCGGATCACCGTCCAAAGCTGCCTGCAGATCAGTATCCAGATACTCTCGGATTTTTGGAATAGTCTTGAGGAATGCAACAGAAGCATTCTGCGTAAATTCTTCTAACTCTTCTTCCTGTTCCTCTGAAAATGCTTTTGTATATTTCATTACAACCATGATCTGCTTGTTCAAATGGAACAGCACATCCTCAATCAAAGTGGAAACCGTATGGCTGAGATTGTAAATTTTGTGGCTTTTTTCCCGGAAAAATCCCGGATAAACAATTGCCATCAAATGGTCTAAAATTGCAATAATCTCATTTTTATCCGGCTGATTATAAATATCATTTTTATCGATTGCACGCTCTTTTTTATAATCATCCAGTATATCTGTTAAAATTCCATCTACTTCACGTTCAATTATATTCTTCATGATAACCTCCATTTTCTCTAGGTTTTAACTGCACAATAATAATTGCTGCAAACATAAACACGCATCCTGCCAATTCTCTTTTTGTCAGTGTCTGATGTAAAATCGCCCATCCAGCCAACACCGAAATTACAGACTCTAAACTCATAATCAACGATGCAACCGTCGGATTTATTCCTTTCTGTGCAACGATCTGTAAGGTATATGCCACACCGTTCGAAAGAACTCCCGCATATAAAATCGGCATCCATGCTGCCGCCAGCTGAGAAAACTGCGGATGCTCAAACAACAGCATCAGCGCACAGGAACAGATTCCACAGACCAGAAACTGCAAACTTGCCAGTTTTACACAATCCACCTTCGGTGCAAAATGATCAACGGAAAGAATCTGCAACGAAAATGCCAATGCGCATAAAATTGTAAAAATATCTCCTTTTCCAATCGAAAAGCTTCCGTCTGTCATACAAAGCAGATACAGACCACACACTGCAAGTATCACAGAAATCACCTTTCGCATATCAATTCCCTTGTGCAGAAAAATGCCAAGAATCGGTACAAGCACGATATACATAGCTGTTACAAAGCCCGACTTGCCGACCGTACTGTACTGCAAACCGATCTGCTGCAGGTTCGTAGCAATACAAAGGAATGCACCACAAATGATTCCACCTGCCAGCAAAGTTTTTTTATTCTTTTTATCCACTGCAGTCCCCTTCTTTTGTTCTGTCCCGGCACCGGTCTCTTTTCTTGTCCGAAACCAGATTACCGGAAGCAACACCACCGCACCGATCAGAGAACGGGATGCCGTAAACGTAAACGGCCCTACATAATCCATTCCGACACTCTGTGCCACAAATGCAACGCCCCAGATAAATGCAGTAAGAAGTAATAACAACGAATGCCTTAATTGAGTACTCATAAAATCAAATCCTCTCTCTGCTCTCTATGCCTGCTTCTCCTTCAGAACATCACCGGCTACGCTAAACACCAGCGCATGACAGGACTGTTCTAAGAACAATGCTGCCAGCACAAATACTGCTGCACCAATAAAAAAGAAATTAATCTGTGCTTTTTCCTTTTTTCGCACAAAAAGCATCAAAAATACGGGTAATCCAATCGCAATGAGCATCGAAATGATCATTCCAATGATACTCACCATGGATACATGACCTAAGTTCATTTTGTCTTCCTTTCTTTTGTATCTGCCTCACACATGCTTTCAACGGGCAAATGCTATAAGCCCCATTATAACTGATTCCAAAAATTCATTCAAGACCAAGCCCGCTTCCAGCCGACATTCCGGCTGATGTTTTAAATGATGTTTTCGTATAGTAACTATTCGCCCCCTTCGCACACATTCGTATAAATAAAATGAGATTCGCCCTCCCTCTGTCTCAAGGAAAATACGAATCTCATCTTTCGCTTTCTTTTATATATGTGCTAACGAATTAGTAATAACCATTGCTTACGCTTGACAAAAAGCCAACACCACCGACTGCCATAATAATCGCAACTAAAACAACTGCAATAATTAATACACAGAAATAAGATCTTGCAAAGTTCTTTAAGTTCTTATTCTTGGTTCCTCCAAAAGAGAATACCAGTAACAGAATCAGACCGACACATGGAAGCGCAAACAGGATCTGATATCCCAAATATCCCCACATGCTGATTGGACGATATTCTTCCGGAATCATGCTCTCATTGAATCCCACATTGTTGTTCGGATATGGCTGATTCTGGTTTCCATATGTTCCGGTTCCCTGCTGGTTATATGCGTAAGAACCATTATTGAATGCAGCATTGTTGTCTGCTCCGCCTAATGGTGCGCCACAGTTTTTGCAGTTTGTTTCACCATTATTGTTATCTGTTCCACAATTTGTACAAAACATTTTCATTTTCTCCTAAAACTTATGTTGATAAACACCTTTTATAGTATATCACAGATGTAAAAGCCATGTCACGACATTTTTCGCATGATAGCACATCGGAGGATTTCCCGGAAAGCATGCCTTCATACGATATATATAATAAATAACGGTGATAATCGCAATCACGATAAAGACCGGTTCCCAGCAGATTTTGTTTTTTCCGGCAATATAGCGCATAAAGCAGAACCAGATGAGTGTC
>ULWW01068325.1_pt1 | contig 9984 bp, 11 predicted proteins | sample 1960741 | NCBI WGS metagenome assembly ULWW01 (sample SAMEA4835823, study PRJEB28245) | human gut metagenome | biome: gut microbiome; material: fecal sample | place: Denmark | collected 2008
GTGTTATTTTCACTTGACAATCGTCATTTCATAACAGTTTTCTATCTTTCCCTGAATAATAAATCCATTCCAATCTTCCTGAATATATTGATTATTCTTCTTTCTGACTATTTGTCCAATAGTTTCACTTTCCTCAATTCTTTTATTGAGTTCATTAAGGTTTCTTGTATAGATGAAAGGATTCTTGATTTTGTTCTTCATTTCTTTTTCAAAGACATCTCTCAATTCTTTGAGTTCTACTAGACCATATTTTTTTAAGTATTCCTTGGTATCCTTGAAGGACTGATAGATATTGTTTGTCTGATTATATCTTTCATAGAATGATTTCATGAATATTGCAGAGTTGTAATCATCTATTTCTTCAACAGTTAGAAGCAATGTCTGACATCCTGCAAGCTCAAAGGCACGTCTAATACCATAGATTCCTTCACCACTTATATTCTCTCCTAGTCCTGTATTGCAGGCTGATAATACAACTAATTCTGTACCCTTTAAGTCCATATATTGTATTTCTTTAGCACTGATATAACCATAATTATTATCTTCTACGTTATATCCTGATAAGCATAGAATACCTCTGTCCATTGGTTCCATCTGTTCATTATTTAGGTAGTCACCATGTGTAGAAACGTGAAGTATTTTTGGTCTTCTTGTATTAAGGAAGTTATCATGATTGGCTTGATATGAACTATATATAGTGGACTTCTCACCATAGATATCATGAATAAACATGCCTTCTAGATATGAGCCATAGAGTACACCTTTTGTATCTCCTCTATCGTTATCTTCAAATTGTGTACCTGAGAAGTCTGGGTAGACAAAGGATACAAGCTGATCAGTATTATCATCTGTATTCTTCTTGAAGAGTGTCTGCACTGAACTTAGATAGGAAATATTGAGACAGTTAAGTACTCTTTCAAACGATAAATTATAGAGGTTACCATCAGGACAGATATAAATATGATCATAGTCTTCAAGAGAACCGATAAATAGTTTAATATCCTCATCATTTATAAATGAACCATTGATAATATCTGGATAATCAACCTTATAATATGAATATTTTCCTTGCTTTATGAGAATAAGACCACACTTAAAATATACAAGCTCATAGAAATCAATAATCAGATTATTGCCTATTTCATGAGACACTTCTTCTAGAGATAATCTTTGATCCATTGTTTCATTGTGGAATCTATTGACGTCTATCTCAAAAGAGACATTCTTATTGATGAAAAGATAATCTAGTAAGTCTTTTATGTTTCTTTCAAAGACACATGATTTCAATAATTCATATTCATTATTGTATAATCTAAGATAGTTTCGTCTAGAAGAGACTTCTTCTATACTAAAAGCAGTGGTCTTAAGATTATTAATATTTTCAAAATATGCAATCATATGATTCTTTATAGATTCATTATCTGTTTTATCTTGACGAATCTGTGAATCTAGTAGGTTAGATAGTGCAAGTAATGTATCAGGATGACTCTCCCCTAAATTTTCCTTTAATACATTATAAGCTCTATTTTCTACTTCTAATGCATTATTGTAATCTCCTAAATAAGAATAACAATTTGCCAGATAGTGTAAAGTGGATAATGTATCACGATGTTTCTCTCCTAGAGTTTTTTTACGTGCATTATAAACTTCAATTTCTATTTCTAATGCCTGGCTGTAATCCGCTAAATCAAAATAAGAATTCGCTAGATTGTGTAAGGCAGATAATGTATCCGGATGATTCTCCCCTAGGATTTTTTTACAGGCATTATACACTTTAATTTCTATTTCTAATGCCTTTCTGTAATCTCCTAAATGAGAATATGCGTTTGCTAGATAGTGTAAAGCAGATAATGTATGTGGATGCTTCTCTCCTAGAATTTCTTTAAATGCATTATAAACTGTACTTCTCATTTCTAAAGCCTTGCTGTAATCCCCTAAAATAGAATAAGAGTTTGCTAGATAGTGTAAAGCAAATAATGTATGTGGATGCTTCTCTCCTAGGATTTCTTTTCTTGCATTATAAACTGCACTTCTCATTTCTAAAGCCTTGCTGTAATCCCCTAAACTAAAATAAGAGTTTGCTAAACTGAGTAATGAAGATAATGTATCCAGATGATTCTCTCCTAGGATTTCTTTTCTTATATTATAAACTGCACTTCTCATTTCTATAGCCTTGCTGTAATCCCCTAAATCAGAGTAAGAGATTGCAAGATTGTTTAAGACAGTTAATGTATCAGGGTGATTCTCTCCTAGAATTTCTTTTCTTGCATTATAAACTGTATTTTCTAATTCTAACGCCTTGTTGTAATCTCCTAAACTAGAATATAAGCTTGCGAGATTGTTTAAGACAGTTAATGTATCCAGGTGACTCTCTCCTAGAATTTCTTTTCTTCCATTGTAAACTGTATTTTCTAATTCTAATGCCTTGTTGTAATCTCCTAAATCAGAATGGTAACATGCTAGATTGTTTAAGGCATTTAATGTATCAAGATGTTTCTCTCCTAAAATTTCTTTACGGGCATTATAAACTATGTTCCCTAGTTCACATGCCTTGTTGTAATCCCCTAAATCAGAATGGTAACATGCTAGATTGTCTAAGGCAGTTAACGTATTAGGATGTTTCTCTCCTAGAATTTCTTTTTTTGCATTATAGACTAAGTTTTCTAGCTCACATGCCTTGTTATAATCTCCTAAATCAGAATAAGCGTTTGCCAGATTATTTAAGGCGTTTAACGTGTCAGGATGTTTTTCTCCTAAAACTTCTTTTCTTGTATTATAAACGATAATCTTTAGTTCTAACGCCTTGTTGTAATTCCCCAAATCAGAGTATGAGATTGCTAGATTATTTAATGAAGATAATGTGTCAGGATGTTTCTCTCCTAAAACTTCTTTTCTTGTATTATAAACGATAATCTTTAGTTCTAACGCCTTATTGTAATCCCCTAAACAAGAATAAGAGTTTGCTAGATTGTTTAAGGCAGATAATGTATTGGGATGTTTCTCTCCTAAAATTTCTTTAAATGCATTATAAACTACACCCTGCAGTTCACATGCCTTGTTGTAATCCCTTAAATCAAAATAAGAGCTTGCTAGACTAAGTAAAGAAGCTAATGTATCAGGGTGATTCTCTCCTAAAATTTCTTTTCTTTCATTATAAAGCATAACCTTTAGTTCTAACGCCTTATTGTAATCCCCTAAACAAGAATAAGAGTTTGCTAGACTGTTCAAGGCAGATAATGTATTAGGATGTTTCTCTCCTAGAATTTCTTTAAATGCATTACAAACTACATTCTGCAGTTCACATGCCTTATTGTAATCCCCTAAATTAGAATAAGAACATGCTAGATTGTGTAAGGAAATTAATGTATCAATATGTCTCTCTCCTAGAATTTCTTTACTGACATTATAGACTGTGTTCTGTAGTTCACACGCCTTGTTGTAATCCCCTAAGCAAGAATAAGAGTTCGCTAGATTGTTTAAGGCAGATAATGTATTAGAATGTTTCTCTCCTAGTTCACGCTTAAATAAATCATATAACTCTTGATAAGAATTTTTTTCTTTTATATAATCTCCTACTTTATGTGCTTCTGCTGCTTCCTTAATAAGAACACCAATTGTTAACTTGCTCATACATATTCCTCCCAATACTATTCTATCCTAATAAAATAGACTTATATCTTATTAGGTTCATCATTTATTCCCTTCTAACTCTAATAACGCTTCTTTTCTATCTATACCACCTGCATAACCTGTTAAGCTTCCATTACTACCTAACACTCTATGACAAGGTACAATAATACTTATTCTATTATGCCCTACTGCTCCTCCTACTGCCTGTGCAGAGAATCTTTTAACACCTCTTCTTTGTGCCAATATATTCGCAATCTCTCCATAAGTCATTGTATGGCCATAAGGGATATCACATAGAATTTTCCATACTTCTTTCTGGAAGTCTGTCCCTATTAAATGAAGAGGAAAATCAATAGATGGCTGTTCTTTCTTAAAATAAAGATCAAGCCATCTCTTTACCTTTAAAATAAGTTCTGTTTCTTTTTCTTCATAAGGTTCTTTTAATCTTGCTGCATAATACTTCTGATTCTCAAACCATAAGCCATATACACCTATTTCATCTACCGCAATAAGTATATCTCCTAATGGTGATTGATAGTGTCCAATATAAGTCATATGAAATCCTCCATATATCTATCATATCAAAAAAAAGACTCATAAGAGTCCCTTAATTGAATTGTTTATGCTTATTTTCAATAAAATCATGATACCATTTAAAGCTATCTTTCTTATATCTCTTGTAAGTACCCTGACCTAGATTATTAGCATCTACATAAACAATGCCATAACGTTTTTCCATTTCACAGCTTCCTGCAGAAACAATATCAATAACACCCCACATGCTATAGCCAATAACATCTACACCATCATCAATCGCTTCATTAATAATATCTTGTGTGAGTAGTCTTATAGATGTTGTAGCATCAGATGTTTTTTTAGATAGGGTCTACAATTCTGTGTATCTAAACCTTTACCGCCTTCTTTATAACCACCTTCATACTGACTGCTGGCAGTGGATCCACCCCATAATATATCTTTTGTTTTTGCATTGTTGTCTTCTTCATTTAAAAAAACTAAGATTTTCACCCTAGTTTCTTTGCAAGCTTATAAGCACCATATTCCGGTGTATGGATAGGTGAAATAAGATTCTCTATTGTTTCATTTAGAATAGGTAGAATATACTTGGAAGCATGTTCAAATACGCCTCCAATATAAGAAATACGAGGTGTTGAATCATGTTCTTTTAAGAGTGTTTGTATGAGTGAACGAATTTCTAATGCTGCCTGTTTATATATTTCTATCGCATAAGGATCTCCCTGATTGGCAGCTAATCCATTGATATAAGCATAGGATGCAGTAGATGTACGATCAAGACTATTCATAAATGTGATAATATCATAATCAATATCTAGATGACATTCTTCCATAACAAGATCATAAAGAACTGTTTTTTCTAGTCTACCATCTATTTCTTTACAGAATATATTAAACATCTTCTTCGCAATCCAATAAGCACTGCCTTCATCTCCTAATTGATAACCCCAGCCTCCACAACGTGTCAGCTTATTATTCTTAAGGGCTAAGGCGATACTGCCTGTTCCTGCAATGACCACAATACCATCATGACCATCTAATGCACCTTCTATCGCAATTCTTACATCACTTTCTACGACAAAAGTTCTATCTTCAAATGCTTCTTTACATATGTATTCTATTTTATCTCTTAATTCTTTCTGTTGGCCATATCCTGCAAGTCCTGCACCTATTATTGCAGTATGATCAGGATCTAGCTGATTGACACCATCTCTTAATATTTCAATAGATTGATCTTGTGGCTGAGTGAGAACATGTACTGTAGGAAGGATTAATTCTTTTAAACGAGATCCGTTCTCATCAAAAAGAACCATCTTTGTTTTTGTACCTCCGCCATCTATACCTATATACAACATTTCTGTTACCTCTTAATTTTCAGATGCTTCGTTTGCCTTTTCTTCTTCTAATAATTCACAATCATACATCTTAAAGAATGGATAATACATAGTTACCATTATTAACACTATTTATATTGTGTGTTATTCATCCCACACCTAAAGGAGTGGGCTTTCCGCACAGTTTTTTTAAAGCACTCTTGAAACCAAACATAGGGATATCATAATCCGTCATACCAAAGACATTCTTGTTTTGTTTATTGTTTTGATTTTTTACAATGTACTTATTCATCTCATATCTCCTATAGATAACTTTTTACAGTTTTACTGATATTTCCATTGTTTTTAAGAAGAGCTTCTTCACATTCTTTTTCATCTTTACCTGTTAAACCAGATAGAATCGCAATCTTTACATTGTAGTGACATTTAGTTAATAGTGCGATTGATTCTTCTTCAGAACAATCTAAAGATTGTGAGACAATGTTGACAGCTCTGATCTTAAGTTTTTCATTAGTAGGCTGTACATCAACCATTAGGTTTTTATAGACCTTTCCTCTTTTGATCATTACAGATGTAGAAAGCATATTTAAGACAAGTTTTTGTGCAGTACCTGCCTTCATTCTTGTAGAGCCAGTCACGACTTCTGCACCTGTAATTACTTCTATTGGATAGTGGGAGTATTTTGATATTTCCCCATTGTGAACACAACAGATAGAAACTGTCTGGCATCCTAGTGTGCGCGCATATTGAAGTCCGCCAATGACATAAGGTGTTCTGCCTGATGCTGCAATACCACATACAACATCGTTGTCTGTTAAGTGAATATTCTTCAAGTCCTCTACAGCGAGCTCCTGAGAATCTTCTGCACCTTCTATTGCAGTTGTGAGTGCGATGTTCCCACCGGCTATTAATCCTTGTACTAGACGAGGATCAACGCCATAAGTAGGAGGACACTCTGATGCATCTAATACACCTAATCTCCCTGATGTACCAGCACCAATATAAATCAGTCTGCCACCTTGACTCATCTGTTGATAGATACAGTCAACAGCATCCGAAATTTGCGGTAAGACGTCTTTTACAGCGAATGCAACCTTCTGATCTTCATTATTAATAGTTGTGAGAACGTCTATCGTAGACATTTCATCTATATGTAATGAGTCAGGATTTGACTGTTCTGTATCTAAGTTATTTAAGTTCATTCTTGTTCCCCCCTTCTAATATCATTATAGATTTGTTGAAATGTTATTTCTAAAGCAAAAGACTCATACTGAAATATGAGTCTACTTTTTGAGTATAGAGACATTGTCTTTAGAATCTATGAGATTCTTTTTATGTTCTTCAAAGTTCTTCTTAAATACACCATAGTACAATAAGTCAGTTATCACAAATGAAGAGATACGAGAAGAGACAGCACCAATACGTAGGGCTTTTTCTTCACTTGGTACTTTGAGTGAATAAGTACTTAGTTTAGAGATTGGATTAGAGTTAATTTGTGTAATAGATATAACTGGTATTTGTTTTTCATGTAACACTCTAGCAACATCTACTAAACCAGTGGTAGAACCTGAGTAACTGATAATAAGTGCTGCATCATTTTGATCCATGCTTTGGGCGAAGGTCATCTGTACGTGTAAATCAGCGTTATAGATCACCTTCTTACCTATACGCATTAACTTCTGGTAGATATCTAAACCAATGACTGATGAACCACCTACACCAAAGAGATAGATAGTAGAAGCATTGTTAAGTAACTCTATTGATGCTTCTAGTGTATCTATGTTTATTAACTGGTATGTTTTTAAGACTGTATTCATATTTAGTCTACAGCCTTTTTCTACTAGTGTACTGATATTATCTTCTGGTTCAAAGATGAGATCTACTTCTTGTTTTTCTTCTTCTTTAGTAGATTGAGCTAAGTTCATCTTTAAATCACTGAAGCCTTTAAAGCCTATTTTCTTTGAGAAACGGATAATAGCAGCTGCTGAGGTATTCGTCTTTTCACCTAGTGCCTGTGCAGAATCCTGTAAGATATCATTTTCTAATATATATTCAGCTATGAGCTTTTCTGTTGCAGTATAGCTATCATTGTATTCTTTAATTCTTAAATATGCGTTCATGAGATCACCTCCGATTACCCCTATTATAGCATATAGAAATAGTTGTTTTGTATATGAAAATATTTTCTAGAGAGGGGATTGGAAAGCATGAGGTTTCCGCATTTACCATTTTATAGAAAACATAAACTAATTCCTATGAAGAATATTGGAAAGCATCATAAGTGAATTGTTCACATCATTTTATTCAATACTTAAGAAGATTACCAAGATTCAATCTATTTCATTGTCCTTCTTATGATTTTTTGTTTATTATTCTTATCAAATTATATTTTCCCTTCAAGATTTAAATATATCACTTTACCGTGAACTACCCATCACCTAAAGGTAATGGGCTTCTAAGGGGCTGTGCCCCCATTTAAGAAGTTTGATATTTAAGTTTCCACCTGACAATTCAGGCAATCCTTATTCTTACAGGCGTGTCCACTTCGCCTCTACCGTATAAGATATTCATATCCACAACGCTACTTTTACGCATGATATTTAATGCACCGTTTATGTCAGCATTGAATGTTTTACCATTTGCTGTTTTATACAACCCACGATGTACCCTCGTACCGCTAAACTGGTATTCGGTTGGGTTATCAGCATTGTAAACTGGCATTTCATCCTTGTCCCAAAATGATGCTTTTGATGTATAGGATTCTTCCTGCTTTACAAAGACTATGTCATTCATCTCACAAAGATATTCAAGTTTGCTGCGTAACAGACCATAAGGAATGTTCACAAAGTTCTGATTATTCTGCTTTCCGATATTGCTGCCACGTTGGAATGTTTCGTTGTAGCCAACAACAAGCGTACCGATGTCATTCGCAATACAGTAATCTACTACCTTGCGAGCCGCCTTATTCAGATAATCGTTTACCTTATTGTTACGGTTACGAGCAATCGTTTTTTGTCTGTTCGTGGTTTTCTTACCAAGGTGCTGTTTGTCTTTTATAGACTGTAAACGGGCATTTTCTTTATTAAACCACTGATTAATGGATTTTAGCCTTCTTCCGTCAATGATGAACGATTTGCCATTACTTGACACTGCAGTTACAAGATTGTTGATTCCTAAATCTAAAGCAAGTGCGTTATTTTTATTAAGATTTCTTTGAATACATTCTGCTTCATATATGTACTGAATTTCAAAGAACCTTGCGTCAACTTTAGGTATGATACGGATTTCCTTAATTTTTTTATCAAGCAGCACGGGTGGTATCGTTATTTCAACAGGCTTATGTGTCTTTTTAAAACTATTTGAATATGGAAGTATGAGCTTATTCCCTTTAAGTCTTACAAATCCAATGACAAGTGTAGTATATCCATCCTTTGGAAGATAGCGTGGAAGTCTGCAGTCCTTAAAAGCATATTTGCCCTGTTTCGCAAGTTTCATAAGTCCAAAGAATGATTTAAAAGAGCCATCAACCTCTTTAAGAATCTGCTGTGCCATATTAGAATTTAATGCTTTATAATTTGAGCTATTCTTTAATAGCGTATAGTTCTTTTCATATTTTAAGAATTCTCCTTCAGTGAAGTAGTACTGACGCACATTATAGATTGCTTCGTTTGTCAGATTTTTTGCCACATGACAGAGTGCTCTGATAGTAAGATATTCTTCTTTAGACAAATGTTTAACTTGCTGCTTTACAGTAAGATACATGTCGGTTTCTCCTTTCTATAGACTCGGAAATGGATTTTCCTGTATGTATATTATATCATGTATTTTATTGAATCATATTGTTTCTGGTAAAATCTTATCTACTTGACTTATGACGTCATTCATCCCACGGTCTAAAGACCATGTGTTTTCTGGATGATTTTCTATAAATGTAATAGGAATTTCTCCTTCTTTAAAATCAATAAATGAAGCCAGCATTATAAATGCAAAAACTGCTTCACTCTACTTCTTGTTGTTTATCTTCTTTAGTAAATTGAGCAATGTTCATCTTTATATCACTGAACTCTATAAAACCTATTTTCTTTAAGAAATGAATGATAGCTGCTGCAGAATCATGCAGGATATAGTCAGCTATCATCTTTTCTGTAGCAGTACAGCTATCGTTATATTCTTCTATTCTTAAGTATGCATTCATAGGATCACCACCAATTAACCCTATTATAACATATGAAAAAAGTTACTTTGTATAGAAAAAGAAAAGAGCTTTTGTGTTTGAATAGTCAAATACAAAGGCTTTTTCAAGAGGTTGTTTATTTGTATGTAAATTTAATAATAGCACCTAGTCCTGATAATAGGACAATTGACGGCATATATGATACAAATGTAGTAATCAAATTTGAAACCGTACTCGCAATCCAAGGCCCAAACATAGGAATAATTAAATATATTAACGCTAAGTTTATGAAAAATGTTGCTACTAGATCAT
>ULWW01043079.1_pt1 | contig 9886 bp, 6 predicted proteins | sample 1960741 | NCBI WGS metagenome assembly ULWW01 (sample SAMEA4835823, study PRJEB28245) | human gut metagenome | biome: gut microbiome; material: fecal sample | place: Denmark | collected 2008
ACATGGATCACGGCAGCGGTCCCGAGCCGTTTATCGTTAAGGGCGTAAACCTCGGCGTGGGCATCCCGGGCGAGTGGGCGACGGACTACGCCATCGACAGGGAGACCTACCTGCGCTGGTTCGGGCAGATGCAGGAGATGGGCGCCAACACCGTGCGCGTCTATATTACGCTCCACGACGACTTCTACAACGCCTTCTACGAGTACAACACCGCGCGCGAGGAGAACGGCGAGGAGCCGCTCTGGCTGATCCACGGCGTATGGGTGAACGACTATATCCAAAACTCCCACCGCGACGCCTACGATAAGGACTTTCTTGAGACCTTCGTCAGGGACGGGCGCACACTGGTCGACGTTCTGCACGGCAACAAGAAGATCTCGCTCGGGCGGGGCACGGGATCGGGCTTTTACAATAAGGACGTTTCCCGCTGGGTCATCGGCTATATTCTCGGCGTGGAGTGGGAGGATGTGACCGTCGCCTACACCGACCACAAGTATCCCGATCTGCCGCCCTATCAGGGAACGTACCTCTCCGCGACGGAGGACGCCTCCGCCTTTGAATCCATGCTCGCGCAGGTGGGCGACCGGATCATTGAATACGAGAGCCGCCGCTATAAGAGCCAGCGGCTCGTCGCCTTCTCCAACTGGCCGACCACCGATCCGTTCCTCTATCCGGAGGATATCACGACTTTCTTTATGAAGTGCGCGCAGGTGGACGTGGAGCACATCCGCACTGAGGACGCCTTTCTTGCCGGTCAGTTTGCCTCCTACCATGTGTATCCCTACTATCCCGACTATCTCAGCTATATCCTCAACCCCGCGGTGATGGACCGCACGCCCATCTGGGACGGCAAGGCCGTCATCTCTCGTGTGGAGACCGGCGCGGGTACGCCCATCAGCGAGTTGCTCCGGCAGGAGGACTTTTACGATGAGACCGGCGCGGCGAACACCTACCTTGCCTATCTGCGCGCCCTGCGGCGGCATCACACGATGCCCGTCGTCATCTCCGAGTTCGGCGTGTCTACGGGACGCGGCATGGCGCAGAGGGATCAGAACACCGGCCGCAATCAGGGCCACATGTCCGAGCAGGAGCAGGGGCAGGCGCTCGTGGACTGCTGGCGCGACATCACCGCGGCAAACTGCGCGGGCGGCTGCGTCTTTACCTGGCAGGACGAGTGGTTCAAGCGCACCTGGAACACCATGCACGCGGTGAATCTCCAGCGCACGCCGTACTGGAGCGACTATCAGACCAACGAGCAGTATTTCGGTCTGCTCTCCTTCGACCCCGGCGAGGAGGAAAGCGTCTGCTATGTGGACGGCGACCTCAGCGAGTGGACGGAGGAGGACAAGCTCTTCGATACCGGCACGCGCGCCCTTTCGATGAAATACGACGAGAAGTTCATCTATCTGCTCGCCTATGAAAAGGGCTTTGCGAACGGGCAGAAAACGCTCTACATCCCCATCGACACCACGCCCAAGACGGGCAGCACCTACTGCGAAAACTTCGGCCTGCGCTTTGACCGCGCGGTTGACTTCGTCCTCGCCATCGACGGCAGGGACAACAGCCGCCTCCTGGTGCAGGAGCGCTATGAGGTGCTGCGGGCCATGTTTTACCACGAAACGCACGACGCGGACGCCTACCTCGACCCGCCGGACGCAGACACGCCGCTTTTCAAGCCCATCGACCTGATGCTCCAGACGGCGACGCCGCTGCTCACGGGCAACTGGCAGGCAAGCTCTGAGACCTACGAGACGGGCGATCTTGCCTACGGCAACGCGAACCCTGCCGCGCCGGACTACGATTCCCTCGCGGACTTCATCTTCGCGGGCGACTATGTGGAGCTGAAGCTGCCCTGGCAGCTTCTGAACTTTGCCGATCCCTCGCGCATGACCATCCACGACGATTACTATGAAAACTACGGCGTGGACTACATCACCATCGACACGATGTACCTTGGTCTTACCGACGGCGCGGCGCAGGAGCGCACGCCGCTCTATCCCGCCGCGCTCAAGGGCTGGGGGAACAGGGTAGCTTATCACGAACGGCTGAAGGCTTCGTATGATGCGATGCGGAGACTCTGGCGGTAAGAAAGAGAAAGGGGAGAGCGCCGGTGCCTGTTGAAATTCTGATCTACATCTACCTCGGTATGTGCGCCGGCATGATCCTCTTTAACATTGCAACGGCGCTCCTTTCGCGGCGCAGGGAGCATCGGTCCTTCCGCGACGGCATCCGCCTTGAGCTGACGGTCTCGCGGGAGCTTGACCGTCTCGCGGAGACCGGAGCGGTCAGCGAGAGGCATCTGCGCTTCATGGAGCGCAGACTGCGCCGCGTGAACGGCATGGCGGCCTTTGACGCCGCGCTGGAGCGCCTGTGCGTGAGGCGGCCAGAGCTGACCCGCTCCTATCTGACGGCGCTTAACAGTGTGACGATCACGCTGGCAGAGGATTACTGCCGCCGCGATGAGATCGAGGCGGCGTATTTTCCGTATATCATCCGGAAATACCGGCTGCTCGACGGGCAGGAGAACGAGGCGCTGAAAACGATGCTGCTCGACCTGTTGCATGAATCGAGCATCTACTGCCGCGAGAATGCCATGCAGGCGCTCTACACGGCGGGCGATCCCGCCGTCCTTGTGCGTGCGCTGCGGATCATCGACGCAAGCAGCCTCTATTATCACAGCAAGCTCCTCTCCGACGGCTTGCTGAACTACACGGGCGACACATGGGAGCTTGCCGACGCGCTTTGGGAGGCGTTTGATGCGTTTCAGCCGTGGATGCAGGTGACGCTGCTCAACTATTTCCGCTTTTCCTCCGGCGCATACTGCGAGAAAATGCGTATGCTCCTCAACGATCCCGCGCAGGATGACGAGGTGCGCTTTGCCTGCCTGCGCTATTTCGGTCGCTACCCCTATGAGCCGGTCTACGCCGATCTGCTGTGCTATGCGACGCCCTCGGAAAACGCGCGCTGGGAGTACGCCGCCATCGCCTCGTCGGTACTGGCGAGCTATCCCGGGGCGGAGACTGCAGCGGTGCTGAAGAGGAACCTCTATCATCCCAACTGGTATATCCGCTTCAACGCGTCAAAAAGTCTGGAGCAGCTCGGCTTCGGCTACCGCGATCTGATCGACGTGATCGAGGGGCACGACCGCTACGCCTCCGAGATCCTGCGCTATCGCTTTGATGTGCGGGAGCTGGAGGAGCGAAAGGAGGACGCAGTATGTACGACGGTATAAAGCTGTTTCTTGAGTGGGTGGGCTATTTCTTTATCGCTTATCTGATCGGCTACTCGACCTTTCTGTTTCTGTCGGTCGTCGTCGGCTCACTTGAGCTATACAAGCACCGCCGGCAGGAAATGCTCAAAAGCATTCTGCCCTCGGATTACTACCTGCCCATCAGTATCATCGTTCCCGCCTACAATGAGGAGGTCACCGTAGCAGACACCGTGCGCTCGCTGCTGACGCTGGAATACCGCGCCTATGAGATCATTGTGGTGGACGACGGATCGAAGGACCGCACCTCGGAGGTGTTGGCCGAGACATTTGATATGCACCTTGTTCACCGGCCCATTCGCCGGCAGATCAACTGTCAGCGCGAGGAATACGTCTATGAGACACGCGCACAGAAGGTACCGGTGACGCTCATCCGAAAAAAGAACGGCGGCAAGGCAGACGCGCTGAACATGGGCATCAACGCCGCAAATTTCCCGTACTTCATCTGCATGGACGCGGACTCCGTTCTGCAGTACGACTCTCTGCGCCGCATCGCCCAGCCGATATTGGAAAACGGCAATGTGGTGGCGGTTGGCGGCATCGTCCGCATCTCCAACGATGTTGAGCTGGAAAACGGACGGGTGAAGCATTACCGGCTGCCGCGCAATATTCTCGCCTTCATGCAGGTGCTGGAATATGACCGTTCGTTTCTTGCCTCCCGCATCCTCTTTGACCGCTTCAACGGCTCGCTCATCATTTCCGGCGCCTTCGGGCTGTTCAAAAAGGATACCGTCATCGCGGCAGGTGGCTATGACAGCGGAACGGTGGGCGAGGATATGGAGCTTGTGGTCAAGCTGCACGAATACTGCACGGTCAACAACATCGACTATGCCATTCGCTACGCATCCGACGCGATCTGCTGGACGCAGGCGCCCGAGCGGCTGCGCGATCTGTGCAAGCAGCGCAAGCGCTGGCATCTGGGCCTGTTCCAGAGTATGTACAAGCATCGCGTCATGTTTTCCAATCACAGGTTCGGCGCGGTGAGCTTTGTATCCTATCTCTATTTCCTCATTTACGAGCTGCTTTCGCCGTTTATTGAGATATTCGGCGTTTTTACAATGGTGCTCGCGTGGTGGTTCGATTTGATCAACATCCCGTTTATGCTGCTCTTTTTCCTGATCTACGCCGTGTTCGGCTCGGTCCTGACGCTTACTGCCTTTTTCTCGCGCATCTACACGGCGGACCTCACGCTCTCGTTCGGCGATGGCTTCAAGGCCGTCTGTCTGTGTCTCTTTGAGCTGGTGTTCCTGCGCTTTATTCTCGCATGGGTGCGCTGCACGGCCTTTATCGGCTATAGGAAGAAAAAACTCAGCTGGGGGCGCATCGAGCGCCGCAAGATCGATTTGAAATAAAGGGGGGTGCCGCCTGTGCGCCGAAAAAAGCTCTTGGAAATCACGCTCTGCGCCGTGCTGACGATCGGAGCGCTGCTGTGCTGTATGCAGGATGCAAGCGCGAGGGAGACGCTTCTGATCTCGGGAAACGCCGATCTCTATCCCATCGAGTCCTATGACCGCGGCAGGGAATGCTATGTCGGATTGCTGCCGGAGCTGTACGAGCGCCTGAGTGAGCAGACAGGGTACGATCTTGTCTATCTTCCGTACAGCAAGAACACAACGCAGGCGCAGCAGACCGCAAACCGGCAGGCGGACATTATTTCCGCCTATCCCTCCGGCGCGGTCGACAGCGGCGCGATGCGCCGTCAAGTGCTGCTCTGCACGATAGAACATGACGGCGCAGAGCGCGCGATATATGTTGGCTTTACCAACGCACTCACGCCGGAACTGGCCGGCGCGCTTGCACAAGCGCTGGAGGACCTCTCCGGCGCGGAGAGCATCGGCGTCCTGGCAGACTATACGAATAGCAGCGGCGCGGAAGCCTACCGTACCAGGTGGCTCATTACGCTCGCCGCATTGATCGCGGCGATGCTTGCCGCGGCGGTCGCGCTGATAGTCTTTGCGCGAAAAAAGCGTGCCGAGCAAAAGACCAACGCCCTCATCGATCCGCGCTACGGCATCGGAAATGACCGCTTTTATCTCCATTGCGTGGAAACGCTGCTCCCCGCTCCGCTGCGGAGTCTTACCTATGTTGTCTGCGTCGGCTGCGATATGACCTCGCTGGAGCATCGCTGCGGCGAGGCGGAGCGTGAGGAGCTGTTCTGCCGCGCGGCGGAGTTTCTCCGGCGCGGCTGCGCCCGCGAAGATTACCTTGCCTGTGTGGGGCGCGGAATGTTCGCCCTGGTGTGCCAACACAGCAGCCGCGAGGCGGCACAGCAGCATACGGAAGTGCTGGTGCGGGATCTGAACGCATACCTTGAGGGTTTTCGCGCGGAATACAACGGGTCTTTCCGCGCGGGCATCTGCTCACTGGAGGAAAACCCGGACTACAGCGGCGAGGCCGCGCTCTATAGCGCGCGGCAGGGCTGCGCCTATGCGTTCGGTCACGGTATGCTCTGCGCGTTCGGCAATAAGCGTATGGTCGGTGAAAGCGAGCAGCTCGACCGGCTGCGCCGCCGCACGGCGGAGGCTGTCGCCAAGGGCGAGTTTGAGCCGTACTTCCAATTTGTGGTGGATCGCGGCGGCACGATCATCGGTGCGGAGACCGTATCCCGCTGGCAAAGCCCCGAGGATGGACTGCTGCCGCCGTCCAAGTACATCGACCTGATGATCCGCGCCGGTACGGTCACAGAACATGATCTCTATATGCTCCGCTGCGCGTGCGTGCAGCTCCAGACGTGGAAGCGGGAGGGGCGCGGGACGCTGTGGCTCTCGTGCAACTTCACGCGCCAGTCCATCGCGGACGAAAAGATCCTCGCGCGCGTGCGCGAGATCGTCGAGCAGTACGACTTTACGCGCGACCGCCTTGTGGTGGAGCTGACGGAGGACTCCTACACGCACGACCGCGAGACGGCGCTGCGGACGATCGAGGGGCTGCACGCGATGGGGCTTCGCATCGCGTTGGACGATATGGGTGCCGGTTACTCCTCGCTTTCGGATCTGTGTACCTACCCAATCGACGGCGTGAAGATCGACCGCAGCATCCTCCTCGATGCGGAGGAGGAGCGCGGAAGGGCATTGCTTGCCGGTTTGGTGCAGCTTGCTCACAGCATGGGTATCCGAGCGCTGTCTGAGGGTGTGGAAACAAAGGAACAGTTGGATATTGCGCTTGCGGCGGGCTGCGACTCCATTCAGGGCTTTTATTTCTCGCGCGTCCTGCCGAAGCGGGAGGCGGAGCGCTATCTGCGCGAGCTGACAGAGCAGTAAGGAGAAAGAAATGGAAAACAAAACGCGTTCGCGTGTCATGCTGGCGATCACGCTGTTCAGCGCGATCGTATTGTCGGGTACGGTCTTCGTCTGCGCAAGGCGCGCAGGTGAGGAGGTCACACAGCGCTCCTTCGATGAGCTGACGACCGCAACAAAGCAGCTCGCCAAGGACATCAACAATGCCACACGCACGGACCAGATCATTCTCTCCGCCATGGCGGAGCTGATCGCGGGGCAGGACGAGGACGATCTGGATTCTGTGCTGCGCATCATGAACACCTTCAGCCTTGATAAGACCTTTGTCTCCACCGTCGCGCTGCTGCGACCCGACGGCACGCTGCTGACCGACGGCGCCCGCTACGACGTTTCCGGCGCATTCGATTTTGAAGCAGAGGCGGCGCGGGGCGCGTACATCTCAGACCGCGTGACAAGCTACTTTGCGCCGGAAAAGCTGGTGGTGCGCAATTCCGTGCCAGTGGTGCGCGACGGCGAGACCATCGCCATCCTCTATGGCATGGTGTCGTTGCAGGAGCTCTCGCGCAGCTACAAGACCGACCTTTACGGCGGCAACGCCTTCATTCTCATCGTGGATGGAAATACCGGCGACATCCTGCTGGATACCTGGCATGACTCGCTCGGCAACCTCTCGGATCTGAGTGGCCGGAAAATGCTCAAGGGCTACACCTACGAGGAGGCGATGAAAAAAATCCCCAACGGCATCGGCGGCGTGATTTTGCTGAGCTATCTTGCCTACATCAGCTGGTACCTGATCTCGGCGCGACGCGGCGTTTACCGTATGAGCATTACGGACCAGGGCACGGGCCTGATGAACCGTGTCGCCTATGAGAAGTGTCTGCGCAAGAGCGACCAGCGCGTCATCGCTCCGGCCGCCTGCATTTATATCGACGTGAACGGCCTGCACGAGATCAACAACGAGCGCGGTCATGAGGCGGGCGACCAGCTGCTGCGCGCGGTCGCAGAGCGTCTGCGGGAGCAGTTTCCGAGGGACGATCTCTACCGCGTCGGCGGCGACGAGTTCGTCATGTTTCCCGCGCCGGCGGCAGAGGCGGAATACGAGGCGCGGATGCGGGCGGTTTCTGAAAGCCTTGCCGCGCAGGGCTACAGCATCTCCTACGGCATCGCCGTCTGCGAGGCGGCAAACGGGCTAAGCGAGCTGGTCCGCGAGGCGGACGAAAAGATGCTCGAGAGCAAGCGCGCCTACTACGCCGAGCACGATCGCAGAAGGCCGAGATAACGCCAAGACGATAAAACCGCTTTAGAATATAACAGCAAGCCTCCGGTCATAGACCGGAGGCTTGTATTTTGCCCGGGCGCGTGATAGGATAAGAAAAAGAGCACGAAAAGGGGATCGAATATGATCGAGTCAAAGATCTATATAGGGCTGAACGATGTGACCACCAACATACAGCTCTTTGAAAGCGAAAAATATATCCGTGTGCTTCGCAGCGTGTGCTATTCGTACAACGTGCCCTTCTCCTTCAGCGTGCAGGAGGGCGGGTACATTTACGAAAGTGGGGACTACGCCCGGGAGACGAGCCTGGTCCTCACCCTGATCGACGCCGAGAAAACCGTTGTGGACGATATTGCCAGGGATCTCTGTGCCTTCTTCCACCAGGAGTCCGTCCTGGTCACGGAGAGCCAGATACAGGCGCATTTCATCCGCGAAACGTTGGAGTGATGGGCCGCTCTCGACCACAGCGGCAGGCGCAGGGCTCATAATCCGAATCGCGCCCCAATTTGAAACAAGCGCCCGGCTTCGCCGGGCGCTTGTCAGTTTACTTTTCACTTTTCCTCTGACTCCGCCAGCTTTCCCGGCTTGGAGCGGATAAACTCCTGCACCAGCGTGTAGATCACGGCGCACACCGGCACGCCCAGCAGCATACCCAGCACGCCGAACGCTCCGCCGCCGATGGTAACGGCGGCCAGCACCCACAGCCCCGGCAAGCCCACGGATTTGCCCACCACCCTGGGATAGATCAGATTGCCCTCCACCTGCTGCAAAATCAGCAGGAAGATCAAGAACCACAGCGCCTTGATGGGGCTTTGGAACACGATGAGGAACGCCCCGGTGGCCGCGCCGATCCATGCGCCGAAGATGGGGATCAGCGACAGCGCCGCAATGATCACCGACACCGGCAGGGCATAGGGCAGCCGCAGGATCAGCATACCGAGGCAGCACAGCGTGCCCAGGATAACTGCCTCCGTCACCTGACCGGACACAAAGCTGGAAAAGGCGTTGTTGGTCAGGCTCAGCAGGTGCATCAGCCGGTCGGCGGTCTTTTTCGGCAGCGCTGCCCGCAGCAGCCGCTTGCTTTGGGCCATCAGCGTCTCCTTCTGGGCCAGCAGGTACACTGAGAACACCAGCGCCAGCAGCAGATTCACCACCGCCGACACGATGGACGTGGTGATGTTCAGCGTGGTGTTCACCACGCTGTCGCCCTTTTCCTGCAAGAACCCGGTGATGGTATCCTTCACCTGGTCGGCGTTCAGCGCCAGCTCCGGCAGCATCACGCCGTGCTCCTCCGCGAAGCCGCTCAGGTTTTCCCACCACGTCTGAACCTGCGCCACATAGGTGGGGATATTGGCCACCAGCGTGCTGCCGGCCTCCTCCAGCCGGGGGATGAGGATGAAGATAATGGCAAAGATGATGCCCAAAAACAGCACCATCGTCAGCGTCAGACACACGCCTCGCTTCAGCTTATCCCGCCATGGGCTGCTCCACCTGGTCAGCGCCCTGTCCCACAGCCGCTCCAGCGCCTTCAGCAGAAGGTTCAGCACAAAGGCGATGCAGATGCCGATGAGCAGCGGCGACAGCAGTGACCCAATGCTCTTCAGCACGCCGCCCAGCAGCGACAGGTTGTTCAAGCCCCAGTACAGCAGCGCCGCAAAGGCAATGAGCAGCATGACGCGCTTAATGGTCTTGTTGTTCAGTTCCAATCCATATCCCGCCCTTCTCGTAGGTTCACAGAGCATTTTATCACATCATGCATCGCATTTCCATGCAGAAAACCGCAAATTTTTTGTAAACACCTCTCCCTGCACCCTCTTTTCTTTCAACAGCGAAAGAAAAGAGGAAAAGAAACGCCGCCAAAAACTACGTTTTTGGATTTCCTTACACGGCTTCACCTGCCGCTTATCCTACTTATCCCTGCCACGCGAACATAGTGCCGCATAAACTTCACCTAAATGTTGCATCGTCTCTGCTTCTTGGAGCGCTGCCGCTTTTGCTCTGAAATGCAGGAATGACAGCTTCTACCGTGGCTGAGACCAGCAGCAGCGGCGCAGACGCAGAGACAATCCTTTTGACCGCGCGACAAAGAAAAATCTCCGTGACCGT